>Ga0116228_10000438_pt1 | contig 31563 bp, 37 predicted proteins | sample S1TSphfallax_2_FD_89694 | JGI IMG/M metagenome (GOLD analysis project Ga0116228, IMG submission 89694) | Host-associated microbial communities from peat moss isolated from Minnesota, USA - S1T2_Fc - Sphagnum fallax MG | ecosystem: Host-associated > Plants > Peat moss > Unclassified | place... | reverse complement strand
CAGGCAAAAAGACCTGGGAAATTTTAGGATATGGTTTTCAGGACATGGTTTTCAGGACTTGGGATCTCAACTTTGGGGCCTGGATTTTCACACTCGCGGTTTCCAAGACCGAAACCTGAAAAATTTTAGGACGTGATTTCCAGGATGTGGGATCTCAATTTTGGGACCTGGATTTCACACAGGGGCCTTCACAGTGGCCTTCGGCCATGGGCACCCACTAGTCCATATAAAGATCAAAGGTGACTAGTTGGGCATTTTGAGAATATGTATGCAAGAAGGGAGGGGTGCATTGTGTTGTTGAAATTTCAAATTTGAAACATACATTTTGTGTGTATGTTTAGCATTAGAGAGTTGAGTTCATTCTTTTAATTGATCCTTACATTTTTGAAATAAGAATTTATGCATTACATCCATTGAATTTGGGCCTTTGAAATCTATTTTAGCACAGACAATTTCTTTTATTTTTAATTAACTAGATTAAAAGATGCATACCTGTGTTTTATCCCAACCATGAATATATAATAAAAGATATCCATGCCCTACACATCTGCCAGAAATCATAATGAAAAAAATGTTAATATATCCTTACCTTCCCAATAAATAAATAAAATTTAAAAATAGATCCTTACCCTTGGATATATAAAAACAATATATTTGCACAATAATGGTTGTAACTCAATTTTGGATGAACCTCAGCTAAGTTAACATCTGGTTTCACCTTGGTTACTGGTCGTGTAAAAAGTAGGTTCTACATATTGGGAATTACCTCAGAAAATAGGTAACTACTAGGTAAGTAGATGCCAGGTGGATACATAGGTAAAAGCTGTTTTTACTACCTACCTACTAACAACCTACTTGCAAGTCTTGAGTGAGTTACCTAAGAAACAAAAAAAAACCCAGTTGATCTAACCACCATGGTTAATTAGATAAGGAACTAGAAGCCAATGGAAAACCTATTTTCCTACCCATTGATACCAACCCACTTGTTTGGGTTGTTAAGTAGGTATGAGAGAATAAAAGGCAAGTGAAGCCAACCACAACAGATAAATTACTAGTAAACTGGAAGGCAACGGACAACCAAGTTTTGAGTTGTAGCAGTGGTCAGAATGTGACCGTGCACCAAAAAAAATTGGATGAAGAAAAGTCAAAACATGCCAGTTTGGGTCAGCGAAATAGTTTTGGCCCAGCATTTGTGTTTTTGCACAGTTTGCTTGCCGAGACTGGTCAAGCGCATAGGAAAGCCTGACACTTGTCATAATGATTGGTCCAGGTGGTTTACTATTAGTAGTCTCTATATATCACAGTGTTTTTTTCCCAGTCTTCTTCTTCTTCTTCTTCTTCTTCATTTGGTTCCAGACTTTTTAATTTTTGTGTCTTAGGGTTAGGGTTTCAGTATTCTGCAATTTGACGTGGACGGAGGAGTTTTCAAGGAAGAACCTGAGTGAGTGAGTGAGTGAGTGAGTGAGTTCAATCCTTGTTTAAGTATTTCGGATGTTTCGGAAACGACGATGGCAGAAGAGTTACTTTTGTTTGTGTGCATGTGATGATCGATCAGCAGAATAGAGTACATTTAGGGTTTTCAGTTTGTGGAGAAAGAGAACTATACTAGACTTGAGTGAAGAAATAGGACAGGAATGCCGGCCTGCGGGCGGAAGAATGTTTGGGAGAAATAATTCTGCGAGTAATCAGTCAATCCGTAGAGAATGGAAATCGAAGAGTTGGTCATTCCTTCTGGTTTCAAGCCGCCAGTGAGTAGTTAGTAGTTTGTTTTAGCGTGGCAGAGATCTTGGTGGAAGGGGAAGGAGATCAGAGAGGAATCAAAGAACAGGAGGGCAGGGAGATTGATTCATGTCCATGATACCATGAAGCCTAGGCCCAATATTTCGCCATTTCCTTTCTTCTTCTACTACTACTGGCTCTTGATTCTGGTTTGCTGTGCATCGGCGGCGTCTGCGTACCGAGGTTTCGACGGTGAACGTTGCGACGAACGCTATGCTTCTATTCGAGGTGCTTGCAAATTCTTGTCGAACGTTCCTTCTTTCCTCAAGGATGGGTTGCCTGTTTAGGGTTTCAGGTTTAGGGTTTAGGGTTTAGGGATTGCAACCAAACTTCCTCTGCAACAACTGCTTTCAATTTCTAATATCAGAGCAATTGTTACAGTCCTTCAGTTACTGTTCTGCCTAGTTATGCTGCAAATCGGTCTAGATTTGCTCCTTGCTAAAGGGCTGAGAAGTGATTGGCTTTCATCATGGTGGCCCTGGCAGATGTGGCTGTTGGTGAACCAGTTACATTGCGGATGCTTCAGGTCGATGGATATGTGGAAAGTTCACCTGGGCTGAAACCTGAAGACCTCAGTGCATGCACTCGAGTTCGGATTCCTGGGCAGTCACGGCTTAAGAACATTGGCAAATTTGCTGACACAATGCGGGTAATAGTTGATGCAGTGAATCCCTCCCATGCAAAAGTGGAATTGTGCTTTCACAAGTGAGTCCCACTGCTCGATGCCCCCCTGACTCCAAATTTTTAGCACAGGAAAGCACATTGTGGGGTTACAGGATTGGAGACTTGCATGCTATCTCTTATGACTGACTGCCTGGCTGCCTGGCTGACTGATTTACAAAACAAGCATTCGGTCTCTCTACATGTCTCTGATATTTGGGATTCTTGCATGGTATCCTGTAGGAATGCTTCACTAGGCCTTGCTCAATGTGCCAAAGAAAGTTGGCAGCTGATAGAAAAAGGTTCGTGGACGGGGGTTATGTCACCTTTTGAGACAAGGTTTCTTGACATCCGAACATTGGTTTCACAATCACATTCAGTTGTCTCACTTGATATTTCTGTCCAGGAAGGTATGTCTGCTCTCCATACAATTTTTCAAACTGCCCTCTGGTTACTATGATTTGCTTTGTTGCATCCTGGTTCAATTATATGTAAGATGTCTAACCAAGCTCAATGTCTTTTAAGTTCTCTGGTCAATCCTGTTTTGGTCGAAATCACTTTCCAGAGGTGTAGACAGTGGACAAGATCACAATCTTGCAAAAAAACCCATCATGCTTGTGTCTGTCCATAAATGGCTTTTTGATCTTCTTTTTCTTTTTCACTCTCTTGTGAGTAAAATAGTACTTTGGCTTGAGCAAGTACTGATTGATGGATTTCCTTGGGTCCAGAACAACGTGCCTATCGACTGGTGTTTTTGGCATTAGGGATGACATTGTTACTGATGGCCCCAGTAGTAAGTAGCTGGGTTCCATTCTATTACAGCAGTGCGATGACTCTCGGTGTTCTCTTGGTTGTCCTTGTTCTCCTTTATCAGGTTTTTATCATTCTCTCCTTCACTAACCTACAACCTCCAGATGCTGTTGTTGGAGATACAGTGAATGGTTCAGCTCTATTCCAGTATATGGGATTTGGTATCAGTATTTCACTACCACTGGAGTTGGAAATGGAAATCTGTGTTTGCTGCAATATGAAGATGATATGTGGCCATCACTTTCCCTCTTTTCCTGTTGAATATATATTTGGTCTCCATCACCAAGCATTCTTGTGAAGTCTCTGCTGTGAGCCTTAAATGCACAAATGTTAGTACAATAAAATGATGTTACTTTTTGGGCTTGATGCAGGGTATGAAGCTGCTTCCAACTGGCCGCAAGAGCACAATGTACATTGTCCTTTATGGCTCAATGGTACGAGATCTTTCAAGTACAGTTTATGATTCTCTTGTTGTGGTCACTTTTATACTGTGTTTTGGTTTGACAAAAGATGATGTTAAAACAGAACATGCTTTCACTTAAAGAGGCACATTGAAGAAACATGGGTATGGGAGGGGATGGCAGGTGGGGCTGGGCACAGTTGTGCTGAACTACTTCAGTGGCCTTCTCTCAACTGTTCTAATGGAGCTTGGGTTTGGTGAAGATATGTTCAGTCCTGTATGCTCTCAAACCTTATCCAAGGATATTAGATTTTGTGAATTGGGTCAGTTTGCCTGTGGCATGCCAGCTGCATTGTCAGGGACTTATTACTTTTAGTGGAAATTATTGGCAGGTTGCAATATTTGTTTCAGTGGCAATTGGCCTGATTGGAGCATGGTTGGGCTTCTGGGGGGTGCGAAAACTGGTCCTCTCAGAAGATGGAAGAGTAGATGCTGGAACTGCCACATTTGTGAAATGGGCAATCCGTATTGTTGGTTGTGTAATGCTACTTCAGGTCCTTGCTTGTCTCTACCCTTTCCTTCAATAATCCATGCTTTCCTGTGCACAGTTTTTAGATTCCGTCCTCTGGCAGCCTTTGTCTGGTTGTTGGTTGTTGTCTGACTAGATCTTGATATGAATTTCAAGTTTGAGTGTACAGTTTGGTTCTGTAAATTTCAGTAGACATGCTTGTTCACTTTAGTAATCGGGAACCCCATCATTAATCTTTTCTCTAATGGTAACTAATGAAAAGTGCTTGGATTGACTTCAGCTTCTCACTGCATGTTAGCTATTTTATTTGGAGTAGATACTCAATATGAATTCAACAGTGGCTTTGTTTCCTTCTGTACTACTGTAGATTTTAACCTTATCTGTATTGTGTCTCAACATGGTTTGTATACCTGAGCAGACTTCCCATGACCCAATGTTCGCATTACTGGCACTGGTGCTGGGCTCAACTGTTGCATGGCTGGTGGGGAATTTGCAATTAGAAAATATTGAGTTTGTGGAGTTTTTCCATGGCATCTGGTCAGAGTAAGTCTTTCCTTCTCCTGGAGTCTTGGGCATGCTATGGTTGGTTGGAAGGGACCTTGAATTGGGTTTCAATCTAGATGTCTTATCTTTCATCAGCTATGTGAGTTTTCTCAGCCTGTAAGGTCTTCTTTTTGTAGGGACAGTTTAGAGTGAAATTTCAGTAGGGCAGCAAGATTTGAGGTAAGGCTGTCTCAATGGGGTCCATTCAGGCAGGATTCGTTCAGGAGCAGAACAGTCACCAGTTTTTGTTTCATTGCAGAGAAGTTCCAAGTTTTGAAATTGTCTTCACTGCCTGCAGTTATGTGATATCCTCCTGGAAGTGGATATTGGGGAGCACAAAGAAACATTATGTGAGGTAAGTCTTCCATTCTCTCCAGATCTTGTTAGTCAATGCCATTATATGAAGTAGAGCTCGGTGGTTAGGTGACCTCAAATTTGTTAGAATGAGATTACTCAATACAAGTTCAAGCAACCTGCACATTGCATAACTTACATTCAAGAGCTCATCATTTTCTGTTATGTCAACAGAGGACCCTCATCACTCCACACCTTGAAGCAGGGGAAGAAGCAGTCCAATGATAAGAGCAACAGGAATAGGTTCAGAAACTTACCCACAAAAGAGGGGCTTGCATTGTGGCAGCAAGTTGCCGCTGTCTCAGAGAGGAGTATTTATGGTAATACAATGCAATCTTTTCTTTTATATTTTGACCCATCCTGTGCTCCTCTAGGCCCCTCCTGTATGTCCTTTACAGTTCCCAATTTGGATGCAGCAAAGATGGGTTGCCCACCTATCTTGGTGTGATATGGTCTCATGTTATAATGACCCTTGACAACTCCTTGTACCTCTGTTGTATAGGAGGGTATAAGGGCATTAGAGGGCCTCAAGAAATATTTTCTGATGAAGTGAGTTATGTTTTTCATTGTCTGAGATCAATCTGTTGATGGTAGTGTTTACTTGTGCAGTGCAAAAAATAGATGGAGCATCAAAATCACCAGAGAAGGAATTTTTCTCCACATTTCACAACTCTCCTCACATCAAGCCATTGAGCAAAGAGGAATACAAGGCAACAGCTATCACTGAGAAAGCTGTTGATGACCTCATCACTTCAGCAGAATTCAAAGAGTGGGCACACTCAGCAGCAGAAAATGACCGAATTTCCATTGTTCCCAATGAGGATCGGGAAGAAAGAGAAGAGGATGAGATTGAGCAAACAGCAGATATGGAGTCATTTGATTACTTCTCAAGAAAATATGCTGCAAACAGGAGAAGTTTTTAGCTCAATTTGATGGGAATTGTTTTCTGTACATTTTTAGGTGTTACTGTGTAGCTCTCAGGATTTAGGGTTTAGGTGTAGAGTTCAGTTTACTCAGTCTTTAAGGTCAAAAGTTGGAGGGTTTGTGCCCTTCACTGTAGCCTCAGGGAACACTGATATCCATCCTGCTAATTTTCTGGCCGGCAGAGAAATTGACAGGGAATACATAGGGGAAAAACTTTTGGACAGACAGAGAATAGACAGTTCATTTGTGTCGATTCTAGAAATATGCCTCCAAGCAGCTGTGTTGTTTTTTGTTACATGAAGGCTCTGGTGGCTCTGAAGGAAAACAATAGTGATGTTATGGACCTTTCCTCAAACTGGCAAAATTCTCAAATCAGGATTCTTTTAAGGTGAGTCATGGTCTAAACCAGAGCTTGACTCCACAACAATTGTGACCTTGTTAATTAGTAGTTTGGGCATCCAGCAGTATAATTGTATAACTTGTGTCAAAAGATCATTATTATCCTGTGATTTATCTTATTGTATCTCAAATCATGTTTTGAATGTCAGAGGCTCCTTAAGAGCCTCGTGATTTCTTCAAAGGAAATGTCTAATTGTTTCCCTGTGATGAGGTCTCAATGAGCTTCTCCCTGTGACTTGCTTTTCCCGTGAGGAGCTTTGAAGGAAACGAATAATTGTTTCCTTGTGATGAGGTCTTCAGGAGATTTTCCCCATGACCTTTCTCACATCCATGCACTTGCCTTAATTGCTTACAGTCAGCTTTCTTTCACTTTACTCTTCGTAAAAAGTCTTGGTTCTCATATTCAACTTGTGCCTCAATCCACATTTTAGGGTTACCATGCCTTTGGTCTGAAGTTGAAGGAAAGGCTGAAGCCTTCTTGGGACTCATTATGCGGAGGAAGCTTCCCTATAAGATATAGGAATTGGCACCCACCAGTGAATCATGAAGGATGGGTGGTAGGTGGTCAGGAAACAGTCTTACTATTGTTGTGTTTCAGTTGCCTAGCTAAGCTTGGTGGTTATGCATAGTCTAACCCATTTCTTATAGAATGGGTTGCCCCTGCAAAACCTGATATTAACTCTGTTGAGGTTCATCGACAGTTGACTAGTAAACCAGTCGATGGTTACCCTGATGGGTGCCAGAATGCTCTGTGGTCATTTGGAAGTACCAATTAAATACACTACAAAGTTTTGCATACCAACTAATTTTTATTCCTTATATACAGGACTGATGTTATGTTTCCTTTCTGTACAATTTGAGAGACTGGCTAATGTGATCATATTCTATCAATATTGCAACAATTTCAAACATACAACGGTTTTTAAAAAAAAAACAAAGCTTGGGGCTTTTTGTCTTTCTGTTTGATCCATATAATAGGTACACAAAGCCTGGTTGCGGTGGTATATTTTTTGGGTCGCTATAAGTATGATAACAATTTGAATAGCTGTTTCTATTGCTATGAACACGATTCCCCAATTTCAGTAGTTTTCTCTGTTGCTATAAGCATTTCATTACTTATTTCTGTTGTGCTTCAAAATTCATACCCAGTGTTTTTTTTTCCCCAAAATTTGTCAAAGTAGGATTAGGAGGCACATATCCCAATTTTCTGAAGTAAAAGTAAGCAGCAAACATCTTCTGAAGGAGTAGGTGGCAAGCATCTTGTGAAGTAGGAGTAGGTAGCAATTAGGTCTTGGAGAAAACTGTCCCAAGTTTCCTCTTAACAGTAATCCATTGGTGACAAACTTTTGAGGGTAGTTGGCGTCATTTCTTCGAAAACCAAAATTTCCCTCTGTTCTTTTGGCAAAATCCTTGGTTTAAAAAATCAGGTATTTTCAACAGAATATTAAAAAAATTGCCTGAATAAAAGAACACTGCATCATACCAATTTCAACACCATTTCAAACACAGATGGTACAAATTGGTACGATTTCAAAATATGCCTATCATGTCAAATTTCAGTTTCACAAGCTGCCTCTGTTTTCAAAACACATCAATCCATCATTTCCGTCTGCCAACTTTAAAATGCACTCAGAAAAAAAAAACCCACAACTTTCCCTTTTTGTCCAATGGAGAAAGAAGAAGAAGAAACCCAAGTTCAACCCAAGTTTTTTTTTACATGGCAATATTCTCCTCCTCTACAGTAGTAGTACTTGCACTACCACTACTATTACACATTTTTTCTACACATCTCAGTTTTACTACAAGATCACACACCATGTACAAAAACCAAGCTTGATATTAATTCATGGCGGATGATTGTCTGTTTATTTTCTTTTTTTCTTCACAGATTTTCAAAGCTATAGATCAGGATTTTCCTACTCTTATGTGCTCTCCTATGAAGCAGCCGCTGCTCCTTTGGAGCCGAAGTTCTTGATGTAGATGCTGATGGTGAGAGCAGAAGCAAAGACGATCCACGCCAGGTAAGGCTTCAAGAGGTTAGCAGCAACATTATTGACGGGTTGGAAGGCGAAGATAGTGAAGGTAACCACAATAGTAAGGATGATGATATCCAAAAGTGCAAGTCCAATGTAGTGAGCTCCGAAGAAGAGAGCAGGCCATGCCAAGTTGAGGACCAGCTGGGCTCCATAGAGAGACAAAGGATATCCTTGTTTCTGGAAACCACCATCAGCCCAAACCAGCCATGAAGCTAGTCCCATTACTGGGTACAGTACACTCCACGCTGCACCGAAAAGGAACCCCGGAGGATTCCACCAAGGCTTCTCCAGCTGCGAGTACCAAGATCCACTCGGACTATACACAAGCCCAACAATAATACCCGCAATCAAAGGAATGCCCACCGCAATCAGCAAACTGGGTACTCCCGGCTTCTTCATCACTTCCGCAGCTTTCCTGTAACTCTTCTCCATATACTTATTGTCCGTCACATCCGGCACTGGAGGAGCTCCATCCCTGGTTCCACCACCACCCCTCTGTGTCAATCCCTCTGAACTCATGATATTTTTTTAAGGTTTTGTATTATATGTATTCGACGTTTCCTGCTCACACCCAAATAGCTCCCTTGCTCCCAAATAGCAACAGCAGCAGCAGCAGCAAGCTCCCCCTGGCTGCCAAACCCACACAGTTCCAAAAACCCAAAACCCAAGACCCAAGAACAGATCCGAAAACGGAAGCAAAAACTTCTGCCAGATAAGAGTTCTAAAAGCTGAAATTCTCTCTACAAAAAGGAAAAACCTTACGATTTTAAGCCACAAAAGGAAATACTCGATGCAAAATCTGCTCCTGCTGCTGCTGCTACTTATTTACAAACGACTGATCTTCGAACCTCTAAGAGCGGTTGCATGCAAAATGGCAAGAGGCTTCCACAGGGCAGGGGAAAGAGCCTGGGCTTTGCATCTGCCACCTGGCAGTTTGACTAGACACCTGGCAATCCAGCTGTCGCAAAGCCTCTGCGAATAACTTTGCCAATTAGACGATGCCACATAATGGAAACTGGACTACGGTGGAGTAGGTCAGTCATGCCGGTGTACTTACGTACCTTTGTGCCTCTGTCGCCGGGAGTTTCAACAGGTGAGTGCCACATGGAGTTTTGATGGCAACCATGTCCATTACCAAAGCATCCTAGGGCTAATAATAAAACTTTAATTGAATTTATAGTAATGAACTTACATTATAGGAATAATAATGTGATTATAAATACACGGATTACATTCTTTGTACAACAATGTGCTCTGCTAAGAGTAACTTAATTATAGGTAATAGAATACTAGTCTTTAATCATGGGCTGCTGCCTAAGATTCAAGCCTTATTATGTGCTCACTTTGATCATTTGCTTCTTGTTTCAAGTCCTGAATCAACTCTCGTCCTTTTGCTCAGCACAATATTAGCTGTCCTTTTTTTTGTCAATTTTTTTAATCTATCAACAGACCTAACTGCATTATGTGGTTACATCATTTCTCGTGGTTTTTGTTTGATGTTGGTGTGAAGGCCAAGGCCGTTACCCAATGATAGCCCTTGTTGACCATGCCTGTACCAAAAACTTTGAAGAATATCAACCAGATTTGGCAAGCTATTAGAAGTGAAAGACACAAAAACTAACAATAATTTTCCAGTAAAGAAATCAGCATGGTGAGACATCATTCAAAAATGTAAAATGACAATAAGACGTATTAATATTACAGATCAGATCCATGATACCAAATGCTTGAAACTTTACTGGATGCCAAATTTCAGATTATTCCATTTTATCTTTAAAAATTAGGACTGAAGGATCATTCAAATGATCAACATGCATCTGTATTTGTACAGACAAAACTTACACTCATGCACAGGAGGAGCGTGGGCTCATCATAATAGATGCACCCAGGAGGAGACCCCTGAGAAACATGACTGGTGCCCCCAACAACAAATACCTGCAAAACATGCCACCAGAAGTAGGCCCCTAGGGGGCTTGACAAATCATTGATGGCACCTGAGATATGAGCAAGAAGGAAACAAACAAAGATAACAGGTCTCCAGATTTAGCCACAACTTGATGGCCAACATCAGTGACACGGATTTGGAGCACTCTGTTGCCACAGAGATCCTTGAAGAGGTCAATAGAGCCCCACTCCTGGAATGAATCCATTATCTCCTGGAGAGGGATGGACTGAGCGCAAATTCTGCAATGGGTCACCCCCAGCACCCTTCCTTTCAAAATCATCATCCCCTTCAAGAATTTCTTCATTACCAGATGAACTCTTGCTCCTGGCATTGAATGTGGGGTTCTTCAGTGTGGGATGCAATTGCCCTTCAGCCCCAACCCATTTTGTATGACTCCCAACACCCTTGATTTGTAAATCCTTCCCCACTTCAAAAATCTCTTCAGTGCTAGATGAAATATTGCTTCTGTTGTTGAATGTGGGGTTCTTGAGTGTGGGCTGGGGTTGCCCTTTGACTCCAACCCATCTTGTGTCAGTCCCAACACGTTTCCCTTTAAAATCCTTGTCCCCTTCAATAATTTCTTCACTGCTAGAAGAACCACTCATTCTATCTTTAGATGTGGGCTTTTTCAATGTCAGCTGTGGTTGCCCTTCAATTCCAACCCGTCGCAAGTGCAGCTGCACAGGAAGACTAATATTAGAACTAGATAAGGAGCTAGTTATCCGGCACAAGTTGCCGACTCATCCTCTCTACTCATTTAGTGAGAGTAGTAGCGCTGACAACTGACTGTGTGTCCAGCTAACTCATCGCATTCATCCCAGTAACATGACTTCCATTCACTACGATGGTCCTGACACTTCCCAGCAAGAGCATCTTTCACCTGAGTTTCACGTGCTGGAGGATGCAAACGCAGGGCATTGGATCAAAGAGGCTTTTTATTCCTTTGTGTATGTGCTCAAGCAATGGCAAGCAAGATGCCAAAAGGAAACATATGAAAATAGCATCACATATCTTACCATCACTCTATTACCACTAATTGTAAACCAAACTGACCTAAGCAATCTTGTCTCTATATATAAGGAACTATTGCAGAAGTCACTATGTGTTGAAAGGAGCGCACTTATACCTGTGCATGAAGATTGACCTCATCCGCACGTGAAAGAAAGGGAAAATCACCACCTGACTTGAGGAAAGCTCCACGTGCTCCAGGATAGCGAGCACTCACTTTTGCCTTCAGAACTGAAGGGACTGCGCAGTAATCATTTGTCTGCATATAAGCCACCCTGAGCTGAACTTAGCAACCAATTAACCTCCAATGCTGACAAGACCTACATACTCTTCTTTATCAATATGTACAGAAAGAGTACTGCAGATAAATTCTCTTCTACCTCATATACATAAAAGGAAAAGAACGTACATCCATGATGGTGACTCCTGCATCAGGTAGAGTGATCTGGCCAACTGCTGCTGGCAATGTGTTCAGAGTCAAGCGTGATGCCAGCTCTTCTCTTGACAATGACTCCAGCTGTGCAGATGGCAACCTTCAGTATAAAGCTCTAGTATCTCCTGTTCCCAGTAGACAGTTTTCCAAAAGGGATCGCTGATACATCAGGTCCCAAGCCTGGAAACCTTCTAAGCCTCAAAACTAGTTCCTCTAGTCTAACAGCCAGGATGTGGAGGGAAAAAAAAGAAAAGATGCAAAAGGTAGGCTGGTAACTGGACAAAAGTGTGTGTGGCTTGGAGAAATGTACCTGATTCACAACAAAGTCAATAGAATCAGCAATTAAAGGTTCCTGTGGTGCATCTTGAATCCCTGACAAAACATAACGCTTCAAGACAAATTCTGGTGTCCAACTTATGCTGCCAACCAACCGCAAAAGACAGTCATCAGCCATGAGCAGGTCAGAGTAGAAGAGGGTCTAAAACCAGATGATAGAGAAACATAACGCTCAGATTTCATGCCTAGACTGAGGGTGAGAATTGTTGAGAGGGGAGAAGCATGCTTGTAATCATGTCTACAAGGCTCATTTACTGATGAACTGACCCTGGGGAAAGAAACTTGATCCTTCTCTTCAACTAAAGGATGTCAATCACAACTAACCTACATGCGAAGGAACAGCCATGACAGAAAAACCAGGAACAAAGCCTTCTCTTGTACAGTAAAGGAGATATAGATCAGTTGATATTCAAGTTCACACGAATGACAATGCTGGGGTTAGGGAATGTGAGGGAAATAACACACGCACAGAGATGCCCATGGCATGGTTGCTTCAAATGCCCAGTTGTCAACAAATGTGTTGGAGAGCAGCAATGACTTCACACGACGAGGGCGGTATTGTGCAAAGAGCTGTGCCAAGAACCCTCCCAATGAGGTTCCATACAGATGTACCTGCAATGTCACAATCTCCCAAGTCAGCTCTCTTTTTGTATTAGTATACAAGATCTACAAAGTTGGCACAAGGCTACTAAGAATGCATCTATCAGTGAAAGACAAACACCTAGGCCTCTCCTAATATCTCTGCAGCCTAAACCTCTCTCTTCTCAGCTAGTGAGATTCATACATGGTGCACCCCCAGGGCATCCAGAAATTTCTCAAAGGATGAGACCCACTCCTGGTGTGTCCAGATCGGAGGTGCATCTGCTGCAATCACCCTGTAGCCCTGTTTTCACTCAAACAACCCGCATCAAAATAAACTTGCATGCAATGGTCACTTCTGTGTACTGAAAAATGGCAGTGTATGCAAATTGTGTGCACCAGTGTTGCTTTCCATTATCCTACTCCAATGAAGAGAGTAATGTGCACTAATCCCCTTCCTACATGTATGAACTCCCATAATGTTAGCAGTATCCAAGAGAACATTACCACACTATTGCCTTCCCTGAAAATCTTACAAGAGTTCTCTTAATAGGAGACATTCTGACTCCATCAAGAATGGAAAACTCCAACAATTCCTAACAATTTGAGTCATGTACAACAAAGTTAGCTATGCAGCAGTTGAATGCCTAAAACAAAAAGCATGAAGCTTGACATGACATACGCATACCTTTGCAGTAAGGAATAGGATTTGTTTGTAGAAGACGTCAGCTGTGCCAGCAATACCAGAGAGACAGACAAGAGGTGGCACAGACTTAGGGCCAAAGTCATAATAGCGCCAGTGCTTTGTTCCATTGGATCCAATCTGCAACCCCAGAACCCAGCAGCCACCTTACAAGACTTTTTTTCTAGTTAGGAGTATGAAAAATCACATGCTGTGTTTCTTAAGACAAGATTCAACGCGGATCGTGCTTTTATCAAAAGAAAAAGATTAATGCCCGCAGCAACAGTTTCTCAAAGGAGGACACAATTGCACGCTTACCTGGATACGATGGAGGGGCACATGGGCCTTGAAATGAACATAGTCGCCTGCACCACTCATTTCTTCACGCATGCTTTTCCCTCTCTATCTTCATCTTTTTCGCATCCACAACACACGCAAACAAACCAGAAAAAATTAAAAGCAAGCCACCACACTCCACACCATGATCTAGACCAAAATCCTTACTACTTAGAAACAGGTAACAAAATCTTGCAATGCAAAACATATAGCTCCTTGAACGAATTACTTAGAAGAATTCTTCATCACGCCCGAAAGCAATTGAAAGATGGCACAAGACTTTCAACTGCAATTATGCCGTCTTCAGCAGAATAGATGCCTAGAAACAAAATTTTTACAAGAAACAAAAAACATCACCCAAAAAATAAGAAAAAAGAATTCACATCTTACGTCTTTATGCAGTTGAATTGAATGACCGCACCTTCATCAACAGGAGGTCAGAGACAACAAGTTTATATAGAAGCAGCAGCGACAACAATAACAACAAACTCCTCTTAGGACTAACTGGTTTTCTTCTGTATCTAACAGCTCTGATGTTTCAATTCACTGACCTCATCGTGACAATCCCCGTGCCCGAATGACTAACGGACTCTCCGAATCCGATCTCCAAACCCTAGAGCTCCAAACCCTAAAAACCGAAGAGCTCGACGCGAACAGAGCGGCAGAAGAAGAATTCATATTCCATACGTCCGATTTCGGCGAGCCATGTCGTCCGTTGGATTTCAGAAAACAATTTAACCTGGAAGATTTGATGGCTGGATGATGACGCCGTATAAATTAGCAAATAAAATAAAAGAGAAAATATATATTACTTTCCACCATGGGATTTGTTTTTTGATTTTTTAATTTAAAAAAAAAAACCACATGGGAGGTCAAATGAAGGGTGGTGAAAATGGTAAAGGGTGGGTTTCCGTGGATAGGCTCCCTGAGCTGAAAAATTAATTAAAAAAAAAGGAAAGTCCTATGGGTGTTGTGGAATGGTGCCTTGGCTATTGGGCGAATGGACAATAACTGTCATGGCTATTGTGACCAACACACTAACGAGTGATCACCGAAACCATGTTTACTAGATAAAAGCCCCACTGGGGGGGGGGGGCGGTGGTCAATTCCCAATTGCGGTAGGGTCAGACTCATCTTAGGTCTTGCACCCAGATATGCCTTGGCACTTGCGTGCCCACACCTTCGACCACATTCCTCACTAAACACCTAAACTACATGTACATGACAAGAAACGCACTTGGTCATTTTCATCATTCATCTCATTTCATAACCTTGGGCTAGTCCAACCTCTAGAGGACTTTTCAACTGGTCCAAGATTTACTATTTCCTATCTTATGGCCTAATTGTACACTTGTTGCTTTGATGCTTTGAGGACATTTCCTTGAGCACCTTTTTCAAACCCTCACTTGTCGCCACTTATGTGGCTCATGAGTGCTCTCAAACCAGGAATCAAACCTAGCCCAACACTCAAACTCACAACCCAGTCAGCCATGGGGCCACCTCGTGGTGGTCTAAACTTGGGCCTCAATTAAACAAATCCTCCCATTTTGAGAGTTTGCCTAGAAAGGCATGTCTTTCTCTCTCACTTTAGAGATGTCAAGATCCTTGTTGAAGTGACCGCCTTTGAGCACTTTTGTCACTTTCTCCTTTTGATTCATAATGGTGGGATTAGCTTTTTCTTTATCAAAAGAGACCATTTATGATGTGTCTTTTGTTTTAAACCAATGTGCCTTCTGCTCAGTGTTTTCTCTTTATTTTATCAATTTTCCATTGCAGCCTTCACTTATTTCCTTGAAGTCCACTTTGATTTTAATTTGGAAGTTTCCATGTCAAACAAGGGTTGCAAATGCGCCAAATAATGTTGAAATGGATTGCACATCCTTCAGTGGAAAATGTTACCATGTCCTCAATTGATTTTTCCTTCCAAATTTTGGTTTTTTGGAATTTATTTGAATTTTTGACAACAAAAATAATTTCAAAAATAATATTTCTCACATTTTGAATCCAAATCTTACCAAATAAATTCCATTACATTCTATTCATCGAGATCCTTCCAATAACACCAAAGGCACATTCCAATTCCTTTGAAATTTTCAGTTACGACTTAATTAACTTTTCAATGAAAAAATCATTCAATAAACAAAAACTTTTGCACTGCAAGTCCAAACGTCGTGGAACCAATCCTGTACACCCCTCACCAAGAGCTTTCCAAAGACACCAAAAACACGGTATGAAACATCCTGATTTGATGGATTCCAAAACAAAACAAACTACCTTCCTTCACAAATAAATATTAAATAATAATTTTTAAAACTCTAATAATATAATTAATAGATAGCCTCGGCTAGGCTAATTAATTAATTATATTTACTCCCATTATTATTTTAACTAATAATAAGTCTAAAAATATATATTTTAAAATAATATTAACATTAATTGAATTATTATTGTAGCTAGTTGGTAGCCAAGCCTAATTTTTATTATTATTATTATTATTATTATTTCATTTATTATAGCTATTTATGAAATATTATAATAAAATTATAATATTTCTATTAATCTTTTGATAAATTATTTTTTTCCTTTGAAAATAATTTCTCTGTTTATATAATAATTTATTATATTTCCTTATTATTTATCACAATAATTATTATGACTAATAATAATAATTTTAAAATAAAAAAAATTCAGTAATGTACTGTTGTGGCCTATGCCATTGGCCCAAATGTTACCACATCCTCAACTAATTTTTCCTTCCAAGACCTGGTTATTTGGAGTTTACTTGAATTTTTAAGTGCATAAGTCATTTAAAAATAAAAATTTCCCACATTTTGAATCCAAATCTTACCAAATAAATTCCATTAAATCGTGCTCATCAAGATCTTTCCTGCAACACCAAAGGCACATTCCAATTCTTCCAGGATTTTTTTCTTTCAAAATTAAATTTTAATTAAAATTTCAAAATAAATCATTCAATATTAAAAAACTTCTACATTGCAAGTCCAAACACCATGAAACCAAGCCGATGCACCTCTCCTTGTCAAGAGCTTTCCAAAAAGACTAAGAACGCAATATGAAGCATCCCGATTTGGTGGATCTCATTGGTACAAACAAAACAAAACAAACAAACAACCTTTTTTCATAGATAGATAGTATCATTGATTAAATAATAATTATTAACTATTAATTATAAATTATAAATTTAGAAACTATATAATAACTATTTGGATAATTATTAATAATTGATTGCTTATAATAATAATAATGTAATTTGTAAGTAGCCTAAGTTAGCTATTTTATTATTATTACTTATATTATTCTGGCATTTGTTAGCTATTATGGCCCTTATAATAAATGACTAATTTCTTAATAAGTAAAATATTAATTTTCAATATTTACATTAATCCTTTGAAAATAATTTCAGTTATTAATATAAATAAATAAAAATTATAGCTTTATTATATATAATTATATATAATTATTATACGTATTAATTAGTTCTGGATATATTTTTTCAGTTATGTTCTTATTATTTTGTCAAATTTTATAGATTGTAAAACTATAAATATAAGTATTTAATAATAATAGTTATAAAAATGATTTCATTTCATTTTATTTTTCTTTCATACTAATGTCATCATCATCATTATGTAATAAATTTTTTAAAAAATTTTTTTTTTGTGAAAGATAATTTTAAACTTTTTCTTATTATAAGGTAATGAATACAAATAGATATAATAATAATAATTTTTGGATAAACTTGTAATATGGCCACGATATATTTGGTAAATATTTTACATAAAATTTTAATATACTCAAAATATACACATGATGTATCCATAATAGAGAAGCCATTTAATGTTAATAATAATCCTTGAATACACATGTAATATGGTCATTCATATACATTCAAAGTATACATATGTTAATTCAAATATATTAGTATATGTTATATTTGTAAATGCAACTATACCCCTTAGGACACACAAAATACACCTTTGCATACTCATAAGGTTGAAACTAAATTGGTCACATTTGCAATTAATTGGACATAAGTTGTTCCTTTTAGATGCAAACCAAACTAAATGTTGTTGGCATGAAAGGATGAAAACCACAATAGTTGCAAACTAATTGTAATGTAATCATAAATATGACCAACTCAAGAAATAATTATAAAAATGTCTAAAAATAGTTGCAAATGACTAATAATCGCATGTGGTTACAAATAAAGTGATTACATTTTGGCCAAAATCTATTATTGTGCAACTTTTCGTTGTCATTATGAAGCCCCAACTTGCCCTAACCCCACTTTTGCTTGTTTCAGCCTTTGATTCTATTACTCGGGTTAACATTCTATTTTTGGGTGACTCACTTCTAGTTTCACCCTTGTGGCATGGAGGACCTTTGTCCTCCATGCATTCCACCATCTTCATAAGATTTGAATTCTTACCATTCTACATGGCTAGTCATTTTGTTGAATTGGAATTTGCCCCCTTGGTTGGCGACTAAATGTTATTTTTTGATGTTGGCATTGCTCATTCTTGGCAAAGAATTTGTCACATCTACCAATGTGGATGTGTATTTGGAGCTTCTTATTGAGAAATTGCAAGTGTTGTGGGCAAATGTTAAAACATATGATGCACACTAAAGGGCAACATTTAATTTAAAGGTTATGTGTATGTGGAGCATACATGACTTTCCTGCTTATGGGCTATTTGCAAAATATATGACAAATGGTTTGGTGGGATGCCCACCTTATGGGCCAATTATAGAATCCCAGTCTTCCAAGAAACTCAAGAAGGTAGTATATTGGGGGAGCTGTTGCTATTTTCCAAGGAACCATCCTTATGGAGGGAAGCTCGAGGTGCCTTTAATGGGGCCATAGATAATCAAGATACACCCATCCGTGTGATTGCAAAAAATACCATAAAGTGGGGCAAGGAGTGAGAAGCATGGCTATAAGTGCTTAGAAATAGGTTCGATTAAAAATTTGACCCTATACACAATCATGGCATTAAACAACATAACATCATGTTCAAACTTCCATACTAGGAGGTGAATGTAATTCTCTAACCTAAACATTGAAATTGAATTCATCATGGTGTTTACCAATAATGCAGAAAACAAGAGGAATTAGGCTAGGTTTCTTGCCACATCATTAGAGAGTAGCAAATTTAGTCATATTGAATCAATTTTTTAAAACTAATTCCAGTCATCTCCAGTCATCGTAGTCAAATTAAACACTACCACATTGGAATTGAAAATTGTCACATGTATACTATCTAATTTTCTTTGTGTGAAATATAATTTTTGAAGCAAGTTGTGTTTGTTTAAGTTGTAATTTGATTATATGTTTGCTATGACAATCTATTGTCTTTGTTTAATCTTAATTCATGGTTCATATAATTGTTTATTGGCCATGATTTGTTAATTCACAACACTTTAGATGTGATGCATCGTGAAAAAAATCTCTATGAAAATGTGATGAAAACTATATTTGACACCAAGGATACATCAACAGTTCAAGAAGACCTCAAGGATTGTGGCATGTGGCCACATTTGTGGTTACAAAAAGTTGCAAGTTGGTTCATAAAACCAACGGCTACACATGTGTTGACATATGAAGAAAAGGAAAGGTTTGTCCATATTGTTACAAATTTGAAAACACCTACAAAATATATTTTTTCATTGAACAAAATAATTAGGGATGGGGGATTTGAAGGGAATGAAGTCACATGACTATCATATAATGATGCAAGAAATCTTACTTTTATTCATGCGGCATCTTATGACAAAGGATTGTAGGATGGCCATCATTTGTTTACATTGTGTTTTTAAAAGAGTTTGTGTCAAGGGTGTGGAGCCAACAACAATGGGGGAGTTGAAACATGATGTGGCATCGCATTAGTCTTGCTAGAGAAGGAAAATTTGTCATCATTTTTTGATGTCATGACACGTTTATTAGTTCATTTAGTGGAGGAGTTGGAATCTTGTGGTCTAGTGCATACATAGTGGATGTACCCTATTGAATGGTATCTAAAAAAATTGAAAGGATACGTGGGGAATAAAGCAAAACCATAAGGCAATATGGTAGAAGGTTATGTTTTAAAGGAGGCGCTAGGGTTTTGCATCAAATATTTGGTGGATTTTACAACCACAAGGCGTATGGTTGGGATGACAAAGAAGATCCATCAATGTTTGATGAAGTGTTTGAAGGTGGTCAATGTCCACGAGTTATGTCTGTTGAATGTTGGGACATGGCCTGTTCCTTTGTGTTCGAAAATGTAGAATTAATGGCTATTTGGCACGAGTAATGTATTCTTCCATGTTACATGTTTTTATTAAACTTTTATGTTGCAAGAATATTTCAATTATTTAAGGAACAAAATTTTCCAAATTAATGTTTCCAAATTGGAATCTCATGTAATTGGTAAGTTTTTGTACTAGTAGGAAGTATTTTCAAGAAGTTGGGATTCAAAATCAAAATAAGAAAGATTTCTTATCATTTCAAGGTCGGCTTCGAGCACAAAATGTTGTGTTCCTAGATGACCTTACCCCATTGCCCCCATTTTCTACATAGATACAAACTTCCATTTCATCAACTATCAATAATGGGGACAAAATTATGGTGTACGTGTCCATGCCACCAACTTTGGAAGCCATGTCATATCACGCCATGTATGTTTATGGCAACCACATTTGTGTTTTAAGTGCAGAAGAACATTTAACCACAAGTGATTATGGTGTAGTTGCAACTTTTTTTAACAAAAATGCATATTGGGTCGGAATGATCAAAGGCCAATTTTTGCCAAGTTGGAATATGTAGGTTGGGTTGAAGAAACATTTGAATTGAATTACAGGGTACTCAACACCATTGTGTTACTATATAATTGGGTAAAAGCAAATTATAATGGGAGTAATGCAACAATCAAGCAAGATGAATATGGTTTCATTCTTGTAAAATTCTCTTATTTTATTCCCATTTCAGACCAGTCATTTGTTTTTCCCCTACATGTAGAACAAGTTTTTTTTCCAAATGATGCAAGAAAAAGAGGGTGGAAGGTAGTACTATGGAAAGAACCTCGAGGAAGATGAGTCATATAAATGATTCAAATTGACCCTATGGAACTTGATGCGTTCATACTTCAGGATGTTGATGATTCCATAGGTTTACAAGCTTTTATATCTATTGAGGAGTTAGTTCAACTTGCCACAATTGTAAGAGGTGTCAATGTTGCAACAATAGATGTGGTGGCTAATGTGTTGCCTAATGAGGGGGGGAAGATGATGGAACAAATGTTGATCAATATGCAACAACCTTTAATAGTGATAGTTAACCTACAACTATGTAAGGTGGTCACTAACCATGTTTTGTTTAAATAATTTGGAACAACATTGATTATTTCAAGTTCGATCATGATGGATAATATGTCAAAAAATAAACTTTCATCTTATGCCTTTGTTGTGGTTTAATTTTTTTGAAACAATTTGCCTTTTTTAATTCCATATGAACTTCAAGCATATATTTCATCTTTTGCTTTCATCATTGGTTCAAACAATTCAAACACAAGTCATGTACATATAATTCAACTTTCACATGATTAATGATTTTTTATTAAATAATTTCATAATATAGTAAAGTAAAAGGTTTCAATTGATCATGAATCCTCAAATTTTTTATGAATGATTAAAGATAAAATTTGATAACTTGATGATAAAACCATATTTTCATCTTTTTATAATTTAATTTGTAAAATATATGTATAATGTGTTTTCAATTTAATATAACCAATTAATATTGTCACATCATCAAAAAGTTTTGATGTAATCACATTCAATCAAGCTTGTATGACTATTTTCAATCGTATTAGTCATCTCATTTAGAACAGACAATTCCACATAGGTGCCACACATGCCACGTGTCTAGATCCTTGTTTGATGTGACCATATTATTAGTTTTTAAAAATCATAACAAACATCATTACTTTTCATGATAGTTACATTGAACAAAATCAATTAGATTAGGCAATTAACTTTGACTTTGCAGTCATTTTAGTCATGATGTTAGTAACAAAAAGGCCATGGTTTTCTATTAATGAGCATGTGTTTACTAATATCTTGGAAATTTTCTTCCATGGATATCAACCTATGTGGAAACAATGTTACTTCTTGTGATTTCACTAGTTTTGTTAATCTTGCAACATCAAGCAAATTTGCCCAATTAGTATTCAATTTTATATTTAACTTGGGGGTTGATTTTATTGGTAAATTAACTATTTACATATGTTGAATTATGTTAACAAATGATTTCTACAACCATTCCTCTTCCACCCAATCTACAAGACTCTTGTTTTTTCATGACTTATGTTCTTTAAATGCACGTACCTTTGTAACTTTATTTTTAATAATGGATGCATTTACATCCACCATGTTGATTGAGGTTGTGGGTACTTTCAATTCCACTACTTGTTTCATTTCTACTATCTTACCCATTTTGTCCTTAATATTTTGCATCTCACTAAATTAGGGACAATTGATCATTTTATGTTCGATCACACCACAAATATGGCAAGGATACTTTAGAGGTTTTTGTGGTTTTGTAGTTTGGGCTATTGCTTATGCCATAATTGTACTGCAATTTCCTCTTTCTCTGTGTTTAGGACTACACCTTCATATGGTTGGTTTGATAACAATTGGTACAATACATGCTTGGCCATTCTTTAGCCACATATCCTTGTTGTGGAATTATGGTTTTAGGAATTGATAAATAACTATAACCTTAGTTTTTAATTGTTTTTTCACAAAATAACAATGATTCCTTATGTTGTTGCAGTGTAATACCACACTTCATTTTGGCTATAGTATTATGTAAGTACGACTGTAATCCAAATTTAAACATTGTGGTTAAAAAACCAACACTAGTGGGAGTTTGCAAACCATTTACCAACTTCAACAGTTGTTCATAATACACCTCCACCTTCTCATTTTAATTTTTATTTGAGATTCTTTAGTTACATATAAACTTGTTCACCATTTTGAACATTGTAATACCTTTTACAAAAGGCATGTTCTAATTGTAGGAAATTACAATTGGGATAATTTTTCATATAGTTATTTCACTACTTATATAATGTATCCTTAAGACTTAGATGAAAATTTGACTATCTTTTCATTTATTGTTTCCTTATTAGCCTTGACAACCACTTTGAACACCCAAACATGTGCATCCAAATTTGTGTCCTTTTTGTACTTTGGATGATTCAAAGGCCTTTGATAAGGGTGTATAATGGGTTCCACATGCTACACTAATGCTTTAACTAGAAATCATAAGGCTTTGAAGGTCCTCTTCCCAAATCTAGTGGTTTTATGAATCTCACAAATATTGATATCAATGGCATTACCATATGTAATGATCTAGGTACACTCCAATGATTAACTTCAACTATAAGTATTGAATATGCAATATTTGTGTGTCCTACCCTTGTAACATGGACATGGATAGCTTTGGTACTACCAATCGGATTGAAAGTTACCGGTTTGAAGTCTTGATTCCCTTCGCTCATAGTTCTATGCACACCTCCACCATTACTTCTTGTCTTTTTCACCATTCCATACCCACCATGTTGAGTTTTTTGTATTGATGTAATTCGAACGATCGCATCAGTAGTCATGTTAGGTACTTCATTTTATAGGTAAAATATTTTTCATTGATAAATTGGGTTAACACCCATTTGTCTATGGATCTCAAGTCATGGGCTCCCCTTATTGGTTGTGATACATGGATAGCCCATTTTATATAATACTTCATTTCAATTGACTATTAATCCTTCAATAAAAACACCTTGCTCATGTTGATATTATTGTTAGATGTAACCAATTAAGTAGAATATGGTAGACATGGGTGAAAATATGAAATAAAAAGCTAATCGTGCCAAGGTTAAAATCTTTTCCAAGAATTGCATTTTCCACTTGGCAATTTTCTATTGGTTTATATTGCATTTTTCACATAGTGTTTCAAATTGAATATAAAATTTGAGGCCAAATATTACATATAACATGATAAAAATTCAATTGTTTATGCATGAAACCTTACATTATAGTCAAATCTATAAATTCATTTTAAATCATGATTACAAATTCAAAACTATAATAGTGTTTAAGGATGTTTGAATATTAGAATCTGAAAAGGTATATGTATATTTATTTTTTGAATGTTTTAAATAGATGGATCCCTTCTTGTGGAATATATTAAAATTCAAAAAAATTTGAAATAATTTGGTGAACATTGGATAAGGAAAAAAAACCTTTCAAACAAAAAAACCACATGTCCACATGTTTTTTTTGAGTGTTTTAAATAGATAAAATGATTTTTGAAACATGGTGAATTTTCATGAAAATTTCGTATTTGCAACTTTGAAAATATAAAAACTTATTTGAAAAGTTAAACAATTTTTTTGATATACAATGTTCCCGTGGTGATTTTTCAAAAATTAAAAAAATAGTTTTTAAGGGCTATCCACACATTTCATGGTTCTTTATTTCATGTTTTCACCCACATGTCATCTATGGTATGTGATTCACCATTGAAGTTTATGTTCTTGCAATGGTTTCTTATGTTGTGGTTGATCATGTGGTTTAAGATTGAATATTTTTGTAAACATAAATCCTTTTGGTGATAATCTAACCATAATTCCATGATTCAATAACTTTGTGACATGTGTGACAAATCCTTGTTTAATAGATGTTTCAATAAATAGATGACGACTTATTTGGTGTCCTTCTTAACATTAATTACATCGAACAAGGTCAAGTTATGGTATTTAGTCCAAATTACAAGCTTTTTTATGCCACATTCATTTTCTAGGTAATAATGTACCAATGTTCAAATATTGACCTCGCTTTGTTCTAGTTCCATTATGAATTCCTCCCAATATTATTGGTTCAACTCTAAATACTAATATGGTCAAAGAGCCAATGCTAATCATTTAATTTTATTCCTAAACTTGGTATAATGGTTCAAATTGAACACATTTTTCACACATACAAATTCTTTGTGTATTAACTTCTTTAACTACAAGTTGGGCATATCCAACCTCATCATTGTCCACAACTTCCTCCCATTTTTCTTTTAGCTAATTGTATGGAGGTGAAGTAGATTGTTAAGTCAAAACTCTATTTTTTGATTGTTATAGATCTCATCCTTGATCCTCCCTAAAATTTATCAAGTCAATTTTTGAATTTTGCGAATTTAGATGCTCAAGATTCATCAAGTGCACCTATGTTCTTCCTTATGTCCATTGCCTTAAATTTGTAGTTGTATGTTTTGGAATGCTTCTTGCCCATTGTTTTGGGCCTACTCCTAATGCTCGTCCCTATACAAAAGATCAAACTCGGTGATTGGGTTGCTTCTATGTCTTTTTAATAAATGATTCCTTCGAAATCACTATTTCTATTGTAGGAGTTATATTTATAAGTCATTCCTTTATGTGTGACATATGTAGATCTAAACCTTGTATTCTGATTGGGGTTAAAAATTACATCTATTTCTACTATAAATGTGATTCATTCTACATATCATCAACAACCTCAATATTTTGATTCACTATTTGATTTGATTGTCATTGTAAATTCCTTGTAACCATCCAAAACATATTTGCCATTTCTAAAACATATTTTCAACAACTTTTTCAAATTTGTCTCCTCTACAACAACTACCCCATTTCAAATAATAGTCCTAAAATAATGATTAAGAACCTACAAAATTTCAATTAACATATTTCAAACCTACAATTCCTTAAAGAATAAGGTAAGAAAAAATCATTCAACAAAACCTTAAAAACTATTTTCTTCCCCTAAATTCATCCCGGGGATGGTCGCCAAATGGTAAGTACTAATTCTTACATTAACTATGTACTTTTAATAAAACTACAAAAAAAAACTACTATAGTAACACATTACAAACAAAAACACATCAACAATTTTTTGTATTTTTTAAAATGTTTTACAAATCTTTAATATCTATCCCTTAAGAGAAAAAGAAACTTTGTTCTAAGCCTTAACAATAATCTCTTTAAAAAACTCCTCTTTTACTACTGTCTATTTTTTCTTCTTCCTCCATTAAAAGGCTTTGCCTTTTCCTCTAAAATTGAATTGAAAAAAAATTCAAATCCTATCAAAACTAGATTGAAACATAATCAAATTTTAACCAAAAAATGTTTTCATAAATCCCTATTAATCTACACATCTAATTTGTTGTCTACATTTTTACAATCCATTTTACTTTAATAGTAGTGGGTATTCAAACATGACAATGAGTAAGGTACAATTGTTGAAAATAAAACTATTGTTGTTGAACCCTGATTAAACCAACAATGAACATTCCGCACCTACATTTGTCAACTATAAAGAAGATAAACTTGTATCAAAGCAAATAAGGAGCAACCAACAAATGGATAATGTTCAGATTAATTAAAACATTAATTCTAAAGTTTAAATTCTTAAACAAGATGCTTTTGCATCATTCACAATAGTAGTGAAAATCTCTCTCGTCATTTGGATCTTCTCACCATTGGATTGTAAATATGTAGCCCAAAAAATAATGAAACCCAAGGAATCAAAACACAAATAATCAACATTGAGTGTGTTCAAGTCCAACTAACATGCTTGCCATTTCAAATGCATTGTGGTATGAATATAAACAACTAGATCTTGGAATTATTTGAACATATAAAACACATACTTTGTGGTAGGATTTGAGTAATGAAAATAAAGTTGTCATTAACAAATCTTGATGGTTGAAACATAATCACAAACAATTGCATTTCATTTTTGTGCAAACTTCATTAATGCATGGATTGTTTCCAACATGGGCAACAAAAAATCAAGAAAATCAATAAATTCACATTGCATAAAAAACCAAAATGAACTTTGGCAATAAGGAGAGATGAATTGTTTTCAGCCATTTTTGCAAGCAGTGGCATGTACATGGACATCACCCATTTTGTTGGACTAATCATGTTGGTCCAATATGTTTTCACATTCTCAAAAAATTTGTTCCCCTTTTCTTTCATCAAATAATTACAAGCTTAAAAAATTCAAGGTGTCATTTTTGGTTGTGGAAAAAAAAGAAAAAGAAAGGGATTGAAGCAAGTCCTCTATGTGTTTCGTTGTAGGGAGTTGATACCAAGTTTGCATAATTAAATTCATGCAATGTGCTGAAGTGGATGCCTTCCAAATGAGGAGCAAATTTGTTTTTGATTTGTGTTGGGTAACCCCACTATGGCACACACCTTGGAAAACATTGACGCCATTAATTTCAAATGATATTAGTTTTGTAACAACATCTGCATTAGAAACACTTGCATGGTTTTCCAAAGCTTCAATGATAACTTTAGTTAAATTATTTGTGTTGCCTCCTTTAATGACTTGCTCCAAAGAGATTAATATATGCAAATGACACTAATATTGAACAACATAACAATGGATTGAAATCCATGATGGGTTATCCATTATGATGATGTCATCACAAGAAAATGCAAGATATTTCAAACTTCCAACAAACCTTTTTAGTTTTTTATACTTTGTTTGTGTAAACATGAATTTGCCATTACCCAACTGGTAGAATTGATCCAATGATTTTGAGGCAACATGGGGACATTGAGAAAAAAAAAGATTTCAAAACTTCAAATTTTAACATAAATTTGTTTTATTTCAATAAATGCAATATTGTGGTAAATTGTTGCTTATTTTTTCCCCTCTCCCCCTTCAAGCCTCCCTAAATCACTTGTTTCATAATCATTATGCAATTTATTTGAAGGTAGATTCCCTTATTTTTTGTGTGATTACACTTGTTGATATAAAATTCACCGTCATTCTTGCCAATATGTGGCATGTCACAAACTACCTTCACTTTTCTTGCATGTTTTTAAAAAGTGTATTAGACTTTGGTCTTAAAACATCCTTACCTTGAAAAAAAAACAAACAATGCATTTTATTCAATGTCTAGAAGGTTGTCTCGCTTGAACTTATTTCAAAAGATGGCATTAATCAAAATTTGGGAAGGATTAATAGAGGAGATGCACTATTGGGATTTCTGCAAGACTTAAAAAGTTGTGACAACATTTTGTTTCTTTTTAAACCTCCCAATTGGTGCCATGATGTTCAAATATGTTACAACAACGACTAGATTCTAGATGCACACAACATGATAAAAAAACTCAATTCATATGATTGGTCAATTTGCAACAAAACAAATTTAATACTCAATTTCACAAATAATGGACTAATGAATTATAGAGGTGACAATAACAAGTTGCAATGGTAAAAATAAAAGCTTGAAAGCACATGAACACAAAAACCTTAGGAATACAAGTTTTTAAATCAAATATCATACTTCAAATTAGTAACTTAACTCTTGAAGCTTGTTGTGTTGTTGCTCGATTCCTAGAGGTTGTTGTTGCATCATGTTGTGTTACAACACATCACATTCAACAAGTGACAAAACTTGTGCATGTCACTATTAACTACCATTAAACTTTATGATGTCAACATCCTTTGTTTGTTGTAACTTTAGTTCTTAACATTGATTACTAGAAGTGGCCACTATTGATGGTGTGATCCATAATAATCACAAGTAGTGGCAATAAGATACCTAAACCTTTGTGCTGCATTGGTGAAGCCATCCTTGTTTACATGGTTGTTAAGAGATCAACCTAAATCAAATGGTGCAAACTAGCAACATGTGCTACATGGATGACGATCGTAATTGACAATGTGATTTAGGGTTTAAGGTGCAAGGTGACAAATTGACTCCACAACATCATCGATATGTGACAATATTGCAATTTAAAAAAAAAAGAAAATCTTCAATGAATTTCGCACAACACTTTTTTTCTTTTCTTTTTGGTGATTTTTTGCCAATAAAAAAAAGGTTGATAGGTAGCATGTTACATACCCACTAGCACCCATTGCATGCCCAAAACATGTATAACATGGACCCAAAATGTGTCTCAAATGTGGGAAAAAGGTGGTCGATTGAAGGCAAAAGAGATGGATGAGAGGGGGGTTACTTATTTGGGGGACAATCAAAAGTAAATAAAAATTGTTGGTGAATTAACCTATTTGGACTAACTACTTTGTTCATTCATTCATCCATGGGAAGGCCACCATCACACTTCTCTCCAGCCTATAAATTTTTGGCTATGTATAGCTAAAAAGCGAAATTAAAATTTAAAAGTGCTTTAAAAAGAATTTCAATAGCCATAAATTAGATCAAAATTAGAGAAAAAAATTCCAGATTTTTTTATACATGATTCAAGTAGGTAGCCAAAAATATTAAAGCTTATATAACTCATGCAACAAAATTTCAAAGTTAAGGTGGTGTAGGATTTTATTGCATTCAACACAATCGTTTGACTCTTTTTGTTTTCATGTTGAAATTTTTCATGTCCTCTGAAATTCTATAATGCTTAAGATTTCTATAAATTGTTGAGCAATTCCAAAATTTTATCTAAAACTAGACTGGAAGTTCTAAATCTTCCGGGAGTAGTTACACTTATAGTCGGTCAAACTCTCACCATGGTGAAATAGTGAGAGATAAACATGAATGAATGTGGATGAAAAAAACTGATGAATGTAATTGAATATAATGGATTATGATAGATGAAATAATACTAAATCCATGATCCTGTTTTACTTCGTAACTCCTGGATGGCTCATGACCTAGCTACTCACTAATTAGGGCCCCTATTGAACCAAGGCTCACGAATTTTCGATGAAGCATTATTGGAACCAGTTTACGACGACCCTGTTGAACCAGCCTTCCTCGGAATTTGGCATGAATTTTGGTCCAAAGGATACCAATGGACGTAGGGCTCTGAAATTTTAGAAGCCACCAGGAATCGCTGGGACCTCGCGATGAAGGAGGGCGGCGGGGGAGATGTTTGTGGTCACAATGCATTGTACTTTTTTACTTGCTCCACATCCATGACTTGGCCGTGGGGCATGTGGTAGCCATGGCCGCCCTCTATAGGCAAACAATTGAAAAAGCGACCTACAATTGGATCAAAAGCTATGCCCTCTTAAGATCGTTTTAAGACTTTTTCTTTGAACCTTTTTCCCCTACAGGAACAACCCCTCCATACACCATCCATTGAATTTTATTTCCATTGAAATTGACCGCGCCAAATGACCGTTTGAAAAAGTGGGGGTCAGCAAAACAAACCCCGCCAATAAAGCTCCTTTGGAGTGCACGTGAAAAACCGCCGGTTGATTGTTGATTCCAGTTTACATATAGGGTTACGAAACCAGCGGCGACCTGGCAAATGGTCTAAGGTTCTGAACTAAAAATCCCAGGTGGAGCCAGTCCAACAGGTAACATCTGTGAAAATTTCATATAAACACCCTAAACCAACTATCCTAGGCAATTGGTGAAAGATCTCGCCAAAGACCCTAAGCCAACTGTTCCTATGCCATTAATGGGGTCTCACAAATTCCTTACGCCAAATCCCTTATAAATAAATTAAGCCAAAAGTTCCATGGCCACCCTAAGCCAAAAGTTTATGAACTCCCCCCCCCTCAACCACAAGTCCTAGGCCACAAGCCAAAAGTCCCATGGACATTACTCAAATATTTTTGCAGACGTCCTAAGCCAAAATCTACTTAGATTCAATATCAAAGTAGGCTGTAGAAAGAAAAAAACATATGTTAAAAAGCCAATACGATTTGACTTAGTATTTAAACCCTAAGCCAATAAATTTAACCCCAAGTATGGCTGTTTTTACACTAACTGCATTCAATTTCTTTGTCCGATTTAACATTTCAATAGGTACTTGCGCCATGCATGCACGATGTTATCGCCAGACTACTGCAGCTGCGTCTACGGTCCAACCGCTGCAGGTAAAGAATTACGATACCAATTTTGTTTTCTAAATTGCAGGGAATCTCGAGGGTATAGCTGTAGCTCGCTGCAGCCATTTAAGAGAGGTTCAACGAGCAACTAGATCACCAGAGCTTACGGCATCTCGGCGAGTGATCACGAGGGGGATAGCGAGTTTCTGCTTCTTTCTAGAAGTCAAGTGAGGAATTCAAGTCGCTGCTGCTGATCATAAAAAAACATTTTGAAATTTTGGGTGTGGTAGTTGAGTTACAATTTAGCCCATGACCAGCGCGTTGCAGGCAAGAAATATAATTTGTGACCGGAGCGCCACGAATTAATTAGTTCCCTTTCGACGTAGTGTCGAGTCGGGAGATAAGGTTTTGAGACATATTGCACTTGACCAGCTGGTTGCTCATTTGTTGCGGGCCGTAGTCGCCTGACTCGATACGGGCGTTGTGTGTGATTTCCAAACAAGGTCAGAAAAGTTCAATTCTTTTTGCGCGTTGGTGGAGTTCCTACTCGAGGTTTTTGTAGTCCTCGACACTGCAGAAACGAACTAGGAGATTCCTATGTTCGTCTTCTCAGAGATAGATGTAGGTACGTTGTTATAGATTGAACTTCTGAATGCCATTATCGCGCAACCTGCATTGGGTGATGCACGAATGATGTTTCGAGTATAATGACATGGTCTAGTTTAGAAGCTTTGTTACACTTTCGTGAGGATTGCACTTGAGATTGTTTTTAGGGTGTTGTGTCTCTACTGACGTCGAGATATAAGGTCGCTACTTCCAGCAGTGGCTTGAGTTGGATTTGAGAACTCGATTTGAGTAGAAGTCTGGAGGTAATTTTGCGGGTACTCGTGAGAATATCGTACTCATGGGAGTTGAGATCTTATCTTAGGCAGCTTCACCTCGCTTCACTTGTCTGGAAATTT
>Ga0116228_10000434_pt1 | contig 31640 bp, 21 predicted proteins | sample S1TSphfallax_2_FD_89694 | JGI IMG/M metagenome (GOLD analysis project Ga0116228, IMG submission 89694) | Host-associated microbial communities from peat moss isolated from Minnesota, USA - S1T2_Fc - Sphagnum fallax MG | ecosystem: Host-associated > Plants > Peat moss > Unclassified | place... | reverse complement strand
ATTATCTTTTTATATTTTGGCTACCTGTTGGAACTTAGGATAGAATCTGGTGAAATTTGAATCCTTTTTTCAGATTTTTTTTCGAAATTTGACAACTGAAACTCAAAAAACACTATATTTTCCTAACTTTGGAAATATATATTGCCAAAAAAATCCCATACATTAATTTTTGGGGTCCAGAAGTTCAAGCTCCTTCAATTGTTTCAGTAGACCACGCTAGTGTAGCATGTCCAGTTGGCCTAAGTGTGAACACATTCTTTTTAATTCACAGTTTCAGAATTGAAAATATCTAAATTCAGAAATGTGAACATATTCAGGTCTCAACTGACTTTTCCTTCCAAACCCAATTTTTGCAATTTGTTTGAATTTCCAGCAACAAAATCCACACTAAAATGAATATCTTTCATACCTTACCCCTGAAAATTGTGAAATAAACTCTATTAAATCTGACTCACTGAGGGCTTTCCTACACCATTATTCTAACCCCAAATTCCATTACAGTTTTCAGTTTCGATTTTATTTAATTTACATTGAGAAAATGGTTCAATAATCAATAGCTTCCACACCAGAGCTCCAAGGAGACAAACCAAGTTGATGCACCCTTACTCATTGAGAGTTTTCAGAAGGTACCAAGAGCACAACATGAAGCACTATGGTTTGGGAGATATCAGCATGCCAAGACAAAACAAACTACCTTACTTCATAGATAGATGTGTGAAATAGTGTACACTATGGCATTCTTGCACGAAACTTATGTTGCATGTTGACATTCATGATATGGAAAATGTGTTGTCATAATTTTCTTCCTTGTAGGGGCGTTGTATTTACAAATTGTAAAATCATTACCTTAGAGTACCTCAGCTTGTTTGGCAGCAAGGTGCCTGATAATAATATTATTTTTGTCATTTACTTTCGGTAGTAAGAATAATAACATTTAACAATTAGGCACTGTAATAAGTAACTAAGCTAGTGTGTTTAAGAACTTCTTGCAAATTTTCAGCATAGCATGTAAGTATTTTTCAAAAAAATTGGCAATTCCAAAAATGATTAAGTAGTAATTAGCCAGCCTAGGTACTATGCTATTTGTCAATTTCTTACTACAGCCTTGGGAATTATAGTTGATCCTGTGTTTTTCCACTTTCTAAGTTAACTTCTCTTTTGGGGACCACTATGGTGTACCCAAAGGATCAAATGGGCCCCCTTAGGTAGTCATCACTATTTTCTTTTGGCAATAGGATTCTATTGGATTATTGAAGCTTCCAGCATCTCCATTCTAAGTTGAACAATGATAATTGGGTCCAGTTTGCCAACATCGGTGCTTTGAATATCCACCACCAGCCATAGTTATTTGTGCAAAATTTCGCACAAATCCAAAAAAAAAGAAAAAAATTCTCCACATTTCTATGTGGATTTTAGAGGGGGAGGGCATTGCTTGTACCATATTTAAAAAATCTTTTTGGACAGGTTGTAGAGAGCCTAAGCATTTAATGCTACATTGCTTTTGGGATGCTAGTATATCACACAACATTAAAAATTGAAGAAAAGTAAGTTGTCCACCACCTATGTATGTTTGTAGCTCAATCCTTTTCAATAAGTGACATAGGCTCTCATCATCATTTTTCAATAAAATGTTTAATGGCGGCATACCATTTGGAAAGACCTTTGGCATGCTGAAAACGCTTTGCAAAAAAGTAGTAATATGAAAACAGTGGCTTCACTAGATTCTTTGGATAAAAAGGTCTTTTCACTGTTCTAAAAAGTGACAAAAATATTCATTACAAAATGTACATAATTGGAGTTTACATTTGCGTTGTGGGGTACATATCAATAAAATAAACAAGCTCATATACTCCATGCACCTATATTCATTATGTTATTGTTTGCTTGCATGGGCTTTTAGTGTTACAAATTATGCAAATTGCATTTAGTTTGATTTCCACATTTTCAACAGACTAGTAATAGGATCAACTTAGATTATGTGGTTACTTGCTCCAAAAAGGAACCCCTCGCCAAATTCGCCTATTTGTGCTGTTGCAGATGGCCCTCTAAATTATGAATCAGTAAGTGTTCTTCATGCTAAGATTTAAATGAGCAATGATTCTTGTACTAGGGATTGGTGTTCTTTCTACTACAATAAGTAGTAAAGAATGACATCTCTTTTCATTTTGACCTACACAAACCATTTTTCATGGGAAAAATAGCCCAACTTCACCGTAGTTTGAAGAAACATCAATCCAAATGGCCAGATTCTTATGATAAGTTCCACTGGGTAGGCAAGAATTTAGAAGGATTCTGTTTTTTTCTACTTTTATATCTAATATGTAGCCAAATTTGGCTAAATTAGTTTCTGGATGATCACCACTTTGACTACAATTCAGAAATTATGCTGTCAATAGAGTGAAAAGGGCATATAATTATACCATTTTATGAAACCAATGGACTTAATTCTGGTTATTTTAATACCTATTTGACCCCCACTGCATACAAGATACCAATCTAGAAAACTCTAGTAAATATGTTGTTGGACTTCATGAGGCACCACATAGTGACAAATTGAGTCTTGGGAGAAAGCTTGAAAACAATCTTGTTTGTGATGAAACCCTAGCAAGCTCCATTAAACAAAGCATCCGGCAAAGGGGGGAAAAGGAAGAACAAAGAGAGAGGACCCAAGTCCAAGCCACATGAGCAAAACCCAAAGAGAGTCACAAAGAGGCAAAGGAACAAATTATTTTACAGAGCCCTCACCAGTCACAAGAAGCACATTAAAGAAGGAAAGTGAAGGGAAATCTTGTTCACTTATATCTTGATACACTGCTGAAATTCATGCTTAGAGCTTGATCAATGAAATAAGAACCATATTTACTTAAATCAGTATTATTGAGGTTTGAATTTTGAACCTCTACATGGTTTCCTAAAGGTGATCAATATTCACCTTTTGTTGCTCTGAAAAAGACCCCAGCCACAGGATCTCCTAGGTTATATTCCTTGGCCCATGTTGTTATGTTGAAAAAAATTCGTGAGGTAGGTGCTGGTGGTAAGAAGGGTGCAGTTGGCTGCAAACATCATCAGTACACAAGAATAACAAAATTAGCACAAACTAAGTTATGTTTCATCAATCTCCTTAAAACAATCTCAAAACACAATCAAGGGAAAACTTGATGAAGTGGTTTGGAGTTTGAACTTCTGGGAATTGCACAAGTAAACTTGATCTAGCATGAGATAAATTGTCTTTCAGATAGACAAACTATTGACTTACATGACAATACTTTACCCTAGGGTCTGTTTTGTCATTAAATAATCTTCAAATAGTGAAATGAATTTTTGTGCAAAAATGATGTTGGGGTGTTGAAAATCATCATAATTATTGCAGGCTACCCTGTGAATAACTTCATTCTTCATAGGAGATTATGAAAAAATAACAATTTCAAATTCATAAAAACTAATTAATTTTTGAAAAAGTTTAATTATTCATTTTGTCAATGTGGAAACTGACCTTAAGCTATGGTATATGTCAATATTGCCAATGACAATGTTGGGCTTAACAATCTTTTTGTTTACTTAAATTCTGGACCAAGAAAAAAGCAGATCATTCCTAGAAAAGAGGAGGAATATTACGGCTATTCTTTAAAAGTGAGAGGAATTTTATACCTCTAAGTAGGAATAAAAACCTCACCCCCTCTTGATCTAGGTATATTTAAGTTCATGAATGATATAATTGTTTCATGCTTTACAATGGGTAAGGCCCACTTTACCCATGCGTGTGCGGGGATTCTGCCCAAGTGTGGGGCCAAACTTGGCTACCACCTTGTCCTAGGCCCCTTACTTTGGGAACACCTTGGGGCTTTGCCTTATAGATGACCACACATTATTGGGTGTCATAAATTTATTATTTGATAAGAAGTTTTAACTCAATAGATAACTCAAATGAACCAATCTGAATGCATCACGAAAAAGGGTGTTGTTATGCCTCTTTTGGGAATATTTGGGTTTTTGGAAAACTTTTGGTAGTTATGGTAATCTTATCCTCTTTTGATCAAGATGTGTCCCTTAAATTTTTTGATTAAATTTAGGAAGCATATGAAAAAACCAGTGTTGGGTGGTTCTTGATTTTTGTGAAGAACATCTGGTTCTGGGTTCTTCAAAAGAATTTAAAATAGTTTCAGTTCAAGTTTTGATTCCACACAAAAAAAATTGAAACCTTGCTTCCAGTCTTGGTCTAGTTCTTGAAAAAATAATAATTCAGGGTTTGGTTATGATTCTGATTCAAATTTGGAGATGTGTAGTATGTACTTACTTGCTCAAACAGGAGTAGTGTATATCGGTGTGTGCCAATGATTGGTGTAGGAAGTAAGTATGATGCGAGCACTGTCCCGCCACTAGATATTGCTGCATTTCCCCCATTAACTTATTTGTTATCAACGAGAAGGCACCTCAACTGTGCTCTCTAAATCAACTTAAGACTCTCAGAACTGTAATAATAATAGATCAGGCTAAGGTGTAACCGGGGATGAATTATTGAACCAAGTTGTTAGAACCAGTGTTGGGTAGGGGTTAGAAATATCAGTTCAGGGTAGGATATATATATATATTTAACCTGTTATTTACCCACAGTTATATCATAGCAAAGCACTTACCCAACCGACAATGGTCAGAGCCCCAAATCAACTTAGGAACCTATTTGGCTCTCACATTGCTGAGACAATAATAATTTCTAGTGTATTTAGAAGACACCTTATTATATATATCCACATGAATTTTAGCCCTCCTAAAAAAAAAGAGGAATCTTGCCCCCAACTCCTTAAGATCACTTGGTCCAAGGGAAATAGAATTGTGAACTTAAATAGGTGTAATATCCCTCGATTTAAAAATGCCCCAACTTGTGGGCTTTACCCCATTCCTAAACACACATAGATCACAACACATAGGAGGAAGGGGAGAGTTCTCACACCTAGTTAAGATGTGCTTAGTTTGGAAGAGTAATGAGATGGGTGGCCAAACCAAAGAAATGAAATTCCCCAATGAGATTTACACAATTCAATGAATGACTTTTTGGGGGGCATGCAAACTGATCACAAATTGCAGCATTAAGAAACCCCTGTTCTTATGGTACAAGTCAGAAAAGAAAGAATTTGCAGCGAGAGTGGGGAGGGAGGGGGAGTGTGGTAGAATGAATGAATTTACCTTCAGATTTTGAGAGGTTGTAAGGAATGTCGGTGACAAGCCAGTGTATAACTTGGGCCAAGCTGCGGTTCTGGGGACCGGGAGCGTCAGGATCCACCAGCGCCAGTGTGTAGTAGCCATGGAATGATTTGTATGTCTCCAGCTTGTCTACGTCCACATGCGGTTCCACTGCTGTCGTGTTGAGGCCCAAGTGTTCCCCATCGAACACTTTAGTACGATTGAAAGCCACTGGCAGATTCTTGAAGTTGGGTGCCAATGCTGGGATGACATCAGGTACTATTCGAGCTGCATAGAACAGATGCGCCGCTTTTGTCCACAGCAGAGAGCGTCCACTAACTCCTGCATCATTGAAAAACTGTCACTAGATCAGCGCTAAATTGTTCCTAGATGATCAGCTCTTTCTCCCTCTCGTATAGCGGCTCTGCAGTGAGGAAGTTCCTCGCTCAGCTTCCTGCAGGAGACTAAAAGTAGTGCCAGTACTAGGTAGCGCCTAGCTACTGGTTTAAGCAGATTGCCATTGGGTGCTAGTCTAACATGACTATCTTAATCTGTGCTGCAAGCGAAAAATCGCTTCAGACAGCTCTCCTATATCCTGACTCGTTTTGTGAAGAACTCATAAGGAGGTTGCAAAGGTTATGAGAGTGGGGTATGAGAATTAGTCCTTTGCCTACTAGCTAGGAATGGGTTTCCCAGATTGAAGGATGTGGGTAGGAGAATTTGTACACCAGCTGCAGCTAATTCATCTTGTTATAGAAAGTCAACGGCATTAGGCCGGTGATAAGATTTGATTTACATGCATGCCTAAGATGGTTTAGAATATCGTGGATTAGATTAAACTTGCCAAGCACTTGAAATTAACACCAGGATATTCAGAAATTGTCAAGTGGAGCTCTTTACAAAACGCTCATATCGTGGCTTGAAGTGCAGCAGATAACGTAAATGGGTCCGAAGCTCAGGACTAGGATGGTTGAGTGGAAAATTTTGTGATCATAAATTCGAACTTCTTGTGAACTTGCTAAAACCTTGAAGACATTTCGTAAGTCTAATACCAGGTCCACTAACTGCAAAACGGACGTTCCAGAATTGACGAAATTGAAAAAAATTGTTTGAGTAGCTCAGCTGCTCAGAGTGTAGTAAGTGAGAAATTCATACACAAAATTAACTGGATTCAATATCAGACTCTTCATACCCATGAGTACTACCCCAACAATCCCACTGAAATGGAAACTGTGCCTTGGGATTCATAATGTGCAATTTATGGTTCTTCAAAGACTAGCTAGTTGGAGTGTTTTTTTTTTTTTTAAATAACTTGGAAATCACTAGACGAAGATGAAGTCAGCCGCAGGGCCAGCACTCCAACACGAAGAAGTTAGACAAGATCAGTGAATCCATTGAACCCAGGTGAAGAGGCAGGCAGCTAGGAATACACTTATCCCAATTCGAACTCGAAATTAGTGGACGTCTTGAAAATGTAAACATTGGGTAGCACACTACAACCTTCACACTCTTTTTCAAATCCCACACATGATATATGAACGCTCGTTAATCCATATGCAAATCATGCAAAAACAAACAGCTGGTCATTCTCGAATCTTGAACGAGAATTTTCAAATACACTGTTGGAAAGCCAAACTGAAAAACGATATTATTCGTGATCTTTGTCCTTCGAAACGCTCTTCATGATATCCATGACTTGGGTCTGTCATCTTAAAACAGCTTGTAGGACTGATTTATGATTGATCACTCAATTAGATTTCGCTAAATGACTGCTAGTAATTCAGGATCATGATACCTGCATGATCACTTAGCTCGGGTCTTCTTCTCCCATCGTTCTTTCTACTTTCCTTCTTAAGACTAATTTGCTCCCTATTTGAACTCTATAATTTGTTCTGATCCCAGCTACCGTTTTTCCCATGACAAGTAATGAATTTCAAACACTTCAGGTAACACCAAGTTACAAGTAGCAGCAGCACTAGAATTTGCATCTTCTCCTCTCATTCTTCATTACTCTGCATCTTTCTCAAGTATTGAGGTAGAAGATCAGCATGTATACCGTAAGGACGTTAGAAATTATAAATTCCCGACTCAACTACACTCTGCCAGCCTGCAAAAACGTCAATCGCGATTCTTTCATGACAAGTGAACCGAGAAAATCTTTTATGGAACTCTAGCTACCACACAGGCAGGCAGGCAGGCAGGGATGCAGTTAATTACAAGGTTAGAAGAGGATTAGAACTAGTCAGATTAAGCAGACGCACCCTGAGACGACGCAAAGAGAATCACCACCACCGTTAACAACGGCAGCAGATGAACCTTGTTCAACAACCTCAAAGGACTGGGACGAGAAACCGTTCGCTTGTTCACCGGCCGGAGTACGACCCCCATGGTGATTGAAGGTTCCGATTGCACCAGAGAACTGCTGCAGTACTGCAGCCAGCCAACCAGCCAGGCAGCCAGGAAAGTTAAGACTCTAGTCGTCTAGTTCAAACAAGAGCAACCCACTTGTCAGAGATAGAATGAAAACTCGACTCCACTGATTTCAACACTCAGTGATCATGAGATCTTCCTCCTCCTGAAAGCAAATTTGAGCTGTACCAGCTGGGTGGTGTAGTTGTAAATAGTAACCAAATGGAAAGAGACCTTAACTAGCTAAGTTGTAGTCGAGACAATGAGAAGCTCTCCACATCATGAGCTTAATATAAGGGTGGCGCCCGGCTGGGCTGATGATCAATCTACAAACTCCAACACACACAATCAATGCCCAAATCTCCTTCTTCTTCTTTTTCCAACCCACGTGTGCCCGTCAAAAGATTGAGTTTCTTCTTGAGACTCTTATCCGCAGCCGCCGGGCACATCCTCGAGGCTCGACCGCTTGCTCCTCAGTGACGCCCAACAACATCAGTTCCCCGGGGGAGCAACGTCCCAGCAACGGTACGGGTACCCAAAAGAAAACTTTGGATACCTACGGTTTGCCGGGTACAAAAGCCTTGAGTACCTACGATTTCCCGGGTGCAAATACTTTGGATACGTACGGTTTCCCGGCTACAAAAAACTTGGTCATGAGGTCAGCTAAGTTAAATCTTTAAAAACTTCGATATGTACTGTTTGCCCGGGTACAAAAAACTTTTGGTCATGCGGTCAGTTACGTTTCTCTCATTTTTAAAAAAAAAATTCCTGGGCCACTTATGTAGCCTTTTTAACGGCCTACTGGCCCACAAATGCCTAGCTCTGTTGACGAGTAATAAACACGATAATAGTGTTTTGTTTTGGTGAGTGAATCCAGTGTCAGTTCTACAAAAGGTTTCTTTGGGAAAACAAAAATCCACAAAAGTTGCCAGATTTTGAGGAAAAAGTAAAGTAAGAATTCCACCAGATTTAGACTGTGAGTTTCTGAGGGTTGCAAGAACTAGGCAGGATGCCCCAAATTTTCTACCTCTAGTCAACTTTGGCTCACTTCTCTTGAGGATTTTCAATCACCCGTCCACCTACTTTTCAAAATTTAAACACAAACACCATGCACACGACATCAGGACTATGGTTGGTTGTAGGATTAGTGTAGAAAATAGGTATCCACAAAAATATGCGGAGCAGCTCTTGCATTAGGCTTACGCTTAGGGATGAAGAAAAATTATATGGCAACTTAGATCATTAGAAAGGGAGCATTAAATTGTTTGGAACAGTAACCTGACACTTTCATGTTATTGTAATAGCATCATCTAAGACTTTCTCTCTAGTGATGCAAAGAAAACAATTGTGGTCAATGAGATTGTTCAAATGCATCCTTGAATGTTTTTAAAGAGTTGTCTTAATGAACTTATGCTTATATGTTTTGCATGTGACACATTACAAGCCAGTCTTTAACAAGAATTTTGAGTTATGTACAGATCATTTTACTTAGAGATTTTGTTCCTCACATCACTTGTGTCAATTGTTTTATGTACCTACCCTAAACTATGGGTAACTTAGGTAGTAGATGGAGATCCAGTTCCTATCTACTCTAGCACATACTATACAAGGGAAGCTTTTTTTTACTTGACGATTGTGGATCTATGCAAGAACCACCAATACCCTAGAACCCTAAAATTGTCTATAAGTTGAGATGTCCTATAAATGTTTTTTTAACCTAGATTCAGTACGCAAAGCTTATATTCTCATTTTTCAACCTTAAACCTAATTGTTTTGTTTTCGCCAATATATAGTTGTGCAACTCATACTGCTAAAACCTATACTTGCAAACATGATCATATAGAGCCTAGCAAGAATATGTAAATAGTGGTGGAGTTCGTTCTCATCGGACACATGGCATAGGAATTTGATTAAATTCCAAATTTGCACGATCGAATGGCCACGTATTGTTGTTATTGTTGCTAGCAACAAAAACATTTGCCTTGAATTAAGCAAGAGAGGACAATCTTTCTTTCCTTTTTGAGTGCAGCAGGTTTCTCGCACCTCCATAAAATCAAGGGGCAAAATTTAGGCAATTTATTTATATTTTAAAACAGATTTCCTTTAACAGACTTCAGAGAAGGCGGATAAATTTTTAGTTCCAATTGGCAAATAAGAATGATTGCTTACACCCATGGATTATGAACAAATCAAACTTTTCATTTGCCACCTACAAAAGATGCAATGTTGAAGAAAACCAAAGGATATGCCAACCTTTAGGAATTCAGTGATTCATGGGTTGTAAAATTACATGTTTCCTGTATGTTTTTATGCTTTGGAAAGTCTGATGTGAAATAAGTCCAGATCTCAAAACTGTTGACACAAATGGATAATGCTTACAATAAAACTTCAGCCTATGATCAAATGTATAGTCTAAATCAAAACATCATTAGGTACATTCAATCAACTCATGAATCATGTGGTTATCATAATAACCCATATTCATCTTACCTATTAATTAGATGAGGTGCCTTCCAAGTTCAATTTATTTTTTTGCAATGACCAAGATCATTGAAAATTCAAAATAAATCGAATAAAATTATAGATTATTAAAATATGTCTTCAAATTATTTTTTAATACAATCCATTGGCTAGTTAATGAAACCCTTGTGATCAATATTATCATCACCCCTTGTACCTAAAAACTGATGTCAATTTTTTTGCAAAGAACAACTAATTACCAACACTTTTCCCTTCACAAAAGGGTGATATGTTTTATATATGTACCTTTCAACCTTTCAAATGCCTTATTCACATATGTACATCCGTTTTGTATTGTAAAAATTGTGTCCCTCCTTCCATAACCTTGTTAATGGTGACTAAACATGAAAATGAATCTCCAATAATAATCCAAAAATCTCTAAATCATTTGGGTGAAAACATGATAAAGTAAACACAAAAAGTGAATGTTGAATTGCAAAAAATAATGTATTTTGATTCATATGCTTCAAAATTAAATTCATTGAAGTTCAAAAATTATTATTTAAAAACAAATACACCCATTTTCAACTATTTTAGGTATTAGCTTCAATTTTGAAACTAAATCATTAAGGAACTCTAATGGGGTATTTCTTTCGTGGTTGGGATTCAGAAAAAAGAAATAAGGACTCAAGGATTTTTTCCACTAGTTTTTGCAAATAGCATATGCAAAGAACAAAGTTAATTTTTAAAAATGAATAGTCCAAATTAAAATAATTTGTGTGTTGATCATAAGTTTTCACATGCATACATGATTGTCCATCAATATTTTGGTTTACAAACATAAAGGGTGCAAATATGCTCAAAGGAACAATAATTGTGTCAAAAATAATCAATTTTGCGTAGGACTAAGGAAAGGATTCTTTTAATATAAAAAATCCATGGTAAGAAAATTTAGATGATGGTAACCTATTACTCACACTCAAAACAAATCATAATTTTAAAGCTATGGAATTTGAAATGTTTAGAATTTCACAATATGTTGCAAATTTTCAAATTTTTAAAAGTCTTTTACCACATGTAAATGGGTGTAATGTACATGACATATAAAACAAAGTTGTAACTTATGATACAAAAAACTGAAATATAAAGTAGTTAACATATTTTTGTATGATTCAAAATTATGGTAATTTTTCCAAATGAAATATAAAATCTCGCAAAATTTGCACATTTTTAAAATTCATGTTTATTCAACAATGACCAACACAAAACATGTGACATATTGGGGCAACTATATGTACTTTTAATCACAAGTTGCAAAAGATTTCATACAAAAAAATTTCATATGAAAAATGAAAAGGATTAAGAAATTAGTCACTTTTCTTTTATAAAGTAATCTAGTTGCCTCCTTTGAATGCATTTGCACCCAAATGAAAAATGTCTAAATTATTTTCTATGGACAATTAAACATGTTTTTTGCATGATTATTTTCTACACATGTGGCCTACACCTAAAGCTAACTTTTTTGAGCTTAATGAATATAAAAAATGAATCACATGGTAAAATCAAAAAGTTTTTGCCGTTACAAGCTTTTGAAATTTTGATATGAACCATTCTTTCATCAAGTTTATATGATGAATATGTACTTGCAAAAAGGGAAATCCTTTTTCACTCCTTTATTAAAAAAAAAGTTATATGCACAAGTAACTTTTAAGTTGGTTAAAAACTCAAAAAGACTTTTACACAACATTTAATATATTATTAGATATTTTTCTTTGATGATTATTTGAAGAGTTTTATTGCAGGAACATGAAATACACTGTAGTTGTAACAAACAAAACATTATGAACATCCAAATTGAATTCTATTGTATCCAAAATTATCAATAATAACCTTTTACAACAATTTTAAGAATTGTTCTCCAAGACTTTGTTTGTAGATTGTTGAACTTCAAAAATTCCACACGCCAATGGGATACCTATGCAATAAAGCATTGTGAACATTTTTCTTTAACTACTCTTTTAGAACAAAGTTCATTTTATGTTAATGTTTTAAACCATCTTCAAACATGTACATTCGATGTACACAAATGCTTCAAAGGTATCATCACAACATGATATAGACCTCTACCAATCCTTATTTCTTGCTTGTTTACACTTTGAAATTCATGTATATTCTTACCTTTCAACTGCTTTTGCACACTAATACCATTAATGAAACAATCTATAGAACAAAAATGAGCAATTGTTAAGTTGCCTCTTTCTTTTCGACAATGGCATTTCCTTTTGTTTCTTGCTGACAAATAATATGTGACATTAGATAAAATTGTACTATGTTTTTTCCTTTGAATTTGGGGAGGTGGTGTGCATTGGTGGTCTTGTCAATGCATGCACATGGTGTATTTTATTGAAGGTAATTGGTATCTATTTGAAATTAAAATTGATCTTGTCTAGAATGGGTATGTGTGTCTGTATGTAAAATAGTCATGTGAGTTTTACTACCAATGCTTTCAGGTTCATGGGTGGGGATGGGGGGAGAAACTAAACCGTACACAGTGGATGTGCTAAATTATGATACAGGGCTACCCATGGTCCCCATTTGTGGTGCAAGTTTCGTCTTTTGTACACAAATTCCTTATGTTCTATGTCAGCATGAGTCTGATGATGCACATGTTCCTTCTTTGAACTACTCAAAATTAGAATTTTTCGGTCACCACCCTTGCCCACATAAAGGAGTTTAAAGTATTCAATGTGGTCTGGGAATAGCTCTAATCACACTACCTAGTTTGAAGTTAACTTCCATCGATATCAGTTGTAAGTGGGGTGCCAAAGGGAAGTGTGACAAAGCATTGCTTCTATGTTGGGGGGTTGCCCCATGTTCCAAAAATATTGGCGGTGGGCTAATCAAATGCCCCCTTCTGGAAGGGGGAAAAAAAAAGAACTGTGGCTGCACCCCCTCACTAAGCAATAGAAGGATGAATAACTAGCCCACGAATAAGGGGTTGGATGTGCAGTACGTGATTCGAGAGGAATCACATGAGATCAAGGAGACTTGCCTATTTTGAAGTAGTGATTTTTTTTCTTCACACACCAAGTTTTCATGTGAAAAATCTAATTTCCACCTATACAAAGTTTTTTCCATGGAAAAAATGGCCCAAATTCAAAATATTTCTAGAAATAAAATTCAAAATAGCCAAATTTGTATCCTAGGTTCCAATAGTTAGCCAAGAACATAGAAGGATCCAGTTTTTTCTAAATTTTGTTGGTTTCATTTGTGGTTTGCAGCAATTTGGCTAAATTTTCTTCTGGTTTCTTTTGCCAGTTTGGCTACATCAAAAATTTGAGAAAAAGGGGGGAAAAAAACACATACACACACACACACACATTGCTAGGAAGTTACAGGAGCCCAGATGAGGCCAGGGTTTGTTTTTGCAATTTGTGACATGTCCACATGCCATCATTCACAAGACAAATTAGCTATATTTGGCTAGAGGTCAGAGAGAATCTTATAGTTTGGCGACCTATAGTGTTCTAAATATGACGGTTTCAGAAAAAAAATTCCTCAAAATCTGGCGACTTTGGCACATTTGTCTTTTCACAAAAAGCATTTACACAATACTAGTTGCACTGGGTTTGTTTTTGTACATCAAGTGGCAAAAAGTTGTCACGAAAAAAACAACATCAAATCATTGGGCAAGTGTGGGAGAGTCCCATGATAGCATAAAACCATATATACATTCCCTTGCCCAATTTGCACTGGGCATATAAGTTTAAAATGTAGCACCTGGTAGTCCTCTTGGATTGCTGTATTTTGTCCCTTGGAACTGAGAGGGGCTGGAGGCAGCATCCCAGGATTTGGGTTCCATAGTTGTAAAGTGCTTGATTTTGATCTGGAGTGAGTGAGAGAAACTCCCACTGCAATGCTGTCTTCTCATCATGAAAAAGTTAATATGGTGTATGAAAGCCAGCTCAAAATCCCATGAAATCAGGAATTGTAAAGTTATGCAATCCATGGATTTGTCTATCTTGTTTCAGATAAATAAATAAATAAATAAAAGTCAAGTTGTACAAACCCTAGAAATGAGGACCTCCCATGCCACATCATTGGTGTCATGATCTGAAATTTTCAGCATTTGGAAAGGAGGAGGAGGAACGCTTGACTCATCATAAAGTTGCCCCTTACAATGTTTAGTGCTTTTATAATATTTTAACAATGTGTTCAAAATTAAGTGTTAATTAAATATGTTGATACAAGCATTGATATGATGTTATGACTACGTTGTAACACATTATGCTGATCAAACATTGTGTTACAATGTCATAACAATATTATGTCAATAATTTATCAGTATTTAACTAGCACTTAATCTTAAACATATTGTTAAAGTGTTGTAAAAACATAGATACACGGAAGGGGTAAGTTTGTGATAAGTTGGATGCAAAGGTTTTCACTACAAAGCCTTTCAATTTGAGAGAACATGGAGGTAATGTGAATAAGAATTCCTGCATATATATGGTCCACTTTGTTACAAGATAGACCTTTGCCGTGTTGTGCTGCTTGAACCAAGATTAATAGGCTTTGGACATATGCAAAATTTGCAAATTGGTAAATCACTGTGAGATACCGTGCTGATGGTGCTACTTGAAACCATATCATCTTGAATGCCCATTTTACTACAGGGCAAACACTCCCTTGTGTTTTTACAAGTTTGTGAGGTTGTATCAATTGTAGCCATCCCAAGAGGGATTTACCATTAAATGACCACAGGTTTTTAGAACATAACCAAAAAAATTTAACTTGTTTTTTAAAAGACTCAAAAAACCCAAGCCTAAAATGTGGTGAATTGTTTTTGTATTTCTTCTTTTTTGGCAATTTGGCAACTTTTTTCCCAAAAGACAGGGAATATTTGGAAATTCTTCTTGAAATTTACACATTTGTGCCAATTTTTGCACCCAAGAAAAAAATGCTGGCAAGGACACCATGGCAATGGCGAACTCTAGTACTAAGGGCTGGGTAAGCATGGAGTGTGGACTCTGGACCACACTTCTCTTTTCAGTTATGTCTTTTCTGAATATTGTCCCTTTTCAGATGGCATGGAGATGGTGAATTATTCTTCTTTCAGATAGTTCGGGTCATGTGCAAGTTGAAAGATTGAGCAAGAGCAGACCTAATATGGTGGATGGGTTGAAAATACACGAGCAACATGAGTAACCCTGACAATGCGGGAACTTTGAAACCATTCATCATGACATATGGATTTACTCTAAAGTCCAACACCACAAAGGAACCAAAACTGGATTGTAGGGCCTCCTCATGGGTACTTATTGTAAATTCTGCTTTGCCTTAGGATTAGTGAACATATATCTGTTGCAGGACCACAGCTCCCAGAAAAGGGTAGTAGGAATGTGATGTATTTTGAGTTTGAAGATTATATGAGAAAAGGAACAACTGCAGACGAGGGTAGGCAGTAGTCACAACAAGTTTTGCAGGGGCTACAGATGGTAAGAAACTTCCACAGAAGTTTCAAGGTGCCCATCACAAAAAAAAAAAAATCAAATCTTGGACATTTATTTATTTCTGGTATTCTTTTGGTATCTAGATATGAGTAAAGCTTTGGGCAAAAAATATGGGATATTAAAATGTGGTGCTATTGGGAACAACTTGAAGAACAAATGAGAAATACATTAAGAAAATGTTATGAACACCCATATCCAGAAAATTGTACCACCCCCTGCCCCTCTCCCTCCCTCTATCCCCCACCAGAAAATGTCTAATCTACCAGGGCCCCTCCTTGGATCCAAGTGGGTGCCCACTGCCAATTGCCACTACTGGAAAAAGCTTCCCTCACGATATTTTGTGTGTAACTATAAACAGTAATGGGCCAGTATGTAGTTTTCCAAGGTGGATAGCTACGTCACACACAACACAGAATGCCCATTGAGTTGACGTCACAATCATTTGGTTGACAACTTTAGTTCACAAGGAGCGACAAACAATTTCTATTTCTTGACAACTTTATTCCACAAGGCCGTGATAGTTGACTATGTTCAATTCACTTGGATGACAATTACGTCCGCCCTCCGTTCACAACAAATTGTCAACAGCAACAAAGCACATTTTTGTCATAATACTTATCAAGCTCCAACTTGCAAAACACTTCATAAAGCCCATCTCACGCATGATGATCTCCCTGTATCTTTAAGTAACAGCCATTGCTGAAGAAACGACAACTAACACTCTTAATATTTACTCATTGTCTTCTTGTCTGAGTAAAAAGTGTGCCATCATTTTGAGGTTAAAAAGTTATTTGGCATCCGCAGATTTCTCGGTGTTCAAATGTAATCAGGTGTTTCAACAAACCTTCATACGAACAGCATTTTTTCTTTGGGGGCGAATTTTTGCCACTTGTCAAATTAAAAAATTCCCTTGCCAGGATTTATGTGGGGAAAAAAAAACGCCAAACTCACCAGATTTCAGGAATAGTGTCTAAATATAAGAATTTTGAGGAAAATCTATTTTGAAATTGTCATATTTTTAGACAATAGGTTTCTGCAAGTTGCCAAATATTTCAGTTTTCTTAGATTTTTTAACTTTCCTCTTTGACCTTTAGCCAAATTTGGCTAATTCCTCTTGTGGATGATTGCCAATGTGGGCACATCAAGAATTGCAAAAAAACTGAATACCAACTATGAAGCTGGTATTGCTTATATTGTGTGCCCTTACTTCAGTGTCAGAATTGTTTGTACATATTTTTGATAAAAATGGGGACAAGTAAAAAAATTCATTGCAAAAAGGAAAAAAAGAACAACGCAGCCCTTTTCTAGTGTTAGATTTTATTTATAGCTGTTTGAGCAGTGGGGAAGCTTGCAGGTAACTAGTAAGGCCTAGCTAAATGCAGGTAAGTATTTTCCATGCCTCTTGAAACTAAGTACAAGATTCAAACTAAAACTTCCCTTACTGGATCTAGAACTTCTCTTACAGGATGCAAGCATTTCTATGGAACATGCCCATCCATCATATGCATACATAGATTTCCAAATGTCACTCACATATGGGGTCAAGTCCAAACCAAAATTTTATGCCCAAATTTTATGCATTGTCTCTTCCCCATGCGCAAAGCCAATAAAGCTCTTAGTACATGTAAAGGTCATATTGTTCTTTTGGAGGAAGTAGTCTCTCAATCCCATACAAAATGAAAATTGTCATATGGAAAATATTATACAACCCTCCACAATGCTTGTAAGTAGGTAATATGCATGTTGGTTTTCATAATCTTAAATGAATTCTTAGGTATCCCATGCTCCAGTGTCAAAGAAATAGATAATGCCTACACTCCTTTTTTTTTAAAGATCACATTAATTGATTATCCACTTTTTCCTATACGCAACTTAATCCCATCATCTCTCTTAAGCATGCCACATACTAGGATGAAAACATTGCCAAAGTACTAAATACAATTAGATTTTCCAGAGGACTTCCCCACAAAAAAGTCTACTATCTAGAAATCAAAATTTCAGGGTTTTTTTCCTCCAATTTTGTGATGTAGCCATTGCCCATCATCCTCCACAAGAAGAATTAGCCAAATTAATTTGGCTACAGATCAAAGTGAAAAGTAGAAATTCTTAAAACCCTACAACGTTTTGGCAATGTGCTGAAACCGATTGTCTAAGTATAGTAATTTCAGACAAAAAAATCCTCAAAATCTGGCAACTTTAGCCTCGCAAAAATGCTTTGTACGAGTCAAATCAGAACTGTTTTTGGTTGCCAAGTGGCAAAATTTTGACAAAAAACATCAATGCACTAGATAGGCTTCTTGGAAATGGTTGTTAAATAAAATGCTCTTGAGCGTTGACTTGTGGTGTACCATACTTTACATTCCATATTCAATTACTTGAAAGTAGAATGAGATCAGCTTACCAAATCTTTGGTGTGGACAAGTGACTAGATGCCTTATGGTCATGTTTTGTGTGACGTTTTCTCGCATAACCTAAAGGAAATTGAGATTCGTTGCGTTGATAAAGAGGCAATGGCCCAAGCAAGACACAACATAAGTCCACAACTAAGATTCTCCTCCCCATATACAAGTTTATCACACAAGGCAAGGACGTGGGTCACCGACCCCACCTCCCAAGGGAAGGCCCATTGCTTTTGTAGAAAAAGCTTAGCACCCATCTTGAGTTCTCATATGCTTGTATACACCATTGGGAAACAATAGCACCGAAGGCAATGATGGTCTTGACATTACAGTGGTCAGTGGTCAGCAGTCAGATACATATTACAGACCATATCAATATGCCAAGACATTAGATAAGCAAATGGTCCTCATCCTTGGGCAGAACAAAAGTACTGGCTGCTTCTTTGATTCCTTAACTGCCGTTACGGATTGAATAAAGAGGCAATGGCCCAAGAAAGACACAACATAAGTCCACAACTAAGATTCTCCTCCCCATATACAAGTTTATCACACAAGGCAAGGACATGGGTCACCAACCCCACCTCCCAAGGGAAGGCCCATTGCTTATGCAGAAAAGCTTAGCACCCGTCTGAGTTCTCATATGTGCATATACACGATGGGAAACAATTGCACCTAAGGTAATGATGGTCTTGAGATTACAGTGGTCACGGCGTATTACAGACCATATCAATATGAGAAGACATTAGATAAGCAAACGTACCTTATCCTTGGGCAGAACAAAAGTACTGGCTGCTTCTTTGATTCCTTAACTGCCCTTGGCTCAATCGATCTTTTTCTCAAAAAGTTTGATGAGGCCCAGACACATTTTGGTGCAACCTGTCAAAGTTTTTGGGTGTTGTTATATATGCACATTGTGGGCCTGTATGAGATACTAGGTGTCTATTACAAGCCCAAAATATGCATAACAAGACATCTATTACACGCCCCAAAAATATCGATATATAACTAGACCCAAGGACTATAATGGCAGCACCAAGATGTGTCTGGGCATGATCCATCTTTTTTGAGAAAAAGATTGATCAGCAGTTAAGGAAAATAAACAAGGACCCTTGCTTATTCTATGAGATGTTTCCCAAGACACCATTTGCTTGTTTAAGGTCTTTCTATAGCTATGATGTAGTAGCAGAGCTTCTGGGTAGGATAAAGACCATATCCAACATGATGTTGTACCCTTTGTGTGCGAGGTGCATAGAGCCCACCTATTAATGAAGGTATTGTATGGGAAAGATTCACATGCCACTGGCATCAAAAACTTTTCTTTTTGTGAAATTAGATGGGTTGTATGGGAGAGTATTTTGGAAGAATGTGCACTCTAATGGACAAAGTTGCATTTCAATGAAAAGCCACCCACCCACTATTCAAATCATGAGAAGATGCTGCCCAGGCGAGTATTGGGATGCCACATGTCAATAAGGGGTGCAAAGGGTCACTATTCACACAACAATCCCCAATTTTTTTTGTGGAGGTCCCATCGCAGTAGTGGGTACAAGGCTTTTCATGGACATACACCCAAAGGTCAGCCTTCATCACCTAGGAATCTTGAAGATTTCAATGGATGAAAGCTATCTGTAATTTAATGCCCTTTTTGCACATCTCCCAAAAAGGTAACAGTTAGTTCTTTGTTTGTACATGCTTTCTCTGAAATGTATAATGTGTAGGGTAAGAACCGCTTGGAGTCGTGCATTCTTGAAATAAGGGCAAATTGAGAGGTGCTGAGCTCATGCCCAAGTTCGGGAATGTCCCACTTCGAGGGCCTTACCTACTACCAGAATCAAGGATAGTGTTTTTAATAGCAGACCATACATTGAAAAGGCAAGACATAAAGCACCAGCAGAAAATTTCTAGTGTATCCAGAGGAGACAATGTTGTCACACATTTGATGTACTAGGTAAATTTTGATACCCCATTCCACCATACCAAAGACAACAAATGAACTTGTCACCCATTAAAATATAATTACCATTTACTTCAACTCTTTCTCTAATGGAGGAGTGGGAGAGTAGAGGGGGAGGTGATGAATGTGTATCAAAAAAAATTTAAGGCATTTGAATGCTTTTGGGGTTGAGGTTGGGGATTAACATGATGAAAAGAAAAACAGATGCAAGTCAGGAGCTTGAAGAAGATCACTAGGAAAGTCAGAAAGACTCAAGGATTGGGAACTTTTCAAACATAATCGGGAACAAACAGGCATGGGGGATAAAACGAGTCCCAATGCAGAGAGTGAAGCAAGTGAGCAAGTATTCTAACAATCACTTGAATTACACAGCAAAAATTTTGTAAACCCATATGAACAATGATCCCGAAGACTCAATCAGTCTTTTTTTGTCCTATTCAGTCACATTTACAAGCTTTTTGAGGTGAGACGAGTAGCCATTTATTGGTTCAACCTTTTGTTGTGCTCAATGTCAGCTTTAATGCAAATCAACAATTAGTCTACGTGCTTGAAATGTGAATCAATGATCAAAAATCCATTATGCTTTGGAACAGGCCTGTTCCATAGTAAATACGAAGCATGTATGGGCACATGCATGGAAAATTTTATGATCCCATCCTCAAACTCTGAAATTTACAAAACCCACAAGTCATACCCTTTCTTATTTCTTTGTGAGTGATCCTTTTTCTTTCCTGGTGTATTATGGACGGTGGGACTCCCCATTGAATGCATAGAAAAGGTCGAGGAGACATCATACAGTTGAGAAACCGTTAGAATCCAAGAGTATTATTGCTTGATTGATTGACTGATTACTGCTGGAGATCTAGGCACTGGGCTGGTATGAGAGAAAGCTTCCCCTGGTGTCAGAGAGTGGATAGAAAGGAGATGCATCGTGACACTACTAAAGCATAAATGTATCCATTTGGAAGCCTTTAAGGGCACCTGGTTTGTGTTTTAAAATAGAACGAAGCCTATGGCAAATAAAACTCACTGTAAACTATCCCAGAAAGTGGGACTAGAAAGTGGCCAGCTTCACAAGAGAAGAATGTCAGTCTTTTTGTTATTTCATAGCTCTTTGTGAACAGAAAGTGTTGGAAAGCGTCCAGGTGCTTAAATCAACGTATAACCGACTCCCAATCCTCCAAAATTAAACAAGGAAAAGCCAACAGTTTATGACTTTGAGTGTTTCGCCCTTTGATAAAGCAAAGGAGTGAGGTAGAACCCAACTGCAGAAGAAGTTGGATATTACTGACACACAAGAGTGGACTACATTCTCTATGCTTTGAGATTATTGTTTTACAAGAAGTCAGCAACTTTGCAGGCCGGTCTGTGGCAACATAGCTTTCCTTAAAATCACCCTGTTTTTGGACCTTTGCTTTCTCAGGAGGAATGTTGTTGACCCAACCTCAAAGTCACTCATACATATAGGCGCAAGAATTCAAAACTCAATTCAAGGAGCTTGCAGCCCTCTCTCTCTCTCTTCCCATAAATCCTATCTTCCACAACCCAAACCTCACTCCCACAAATTGGCTTTGCTTAAAAATTCACCAGCTTCAAACTCTCAAAGCACACACACAGCAACTTGTGGCTTTGCAAACTCCATAGACACCCCCCTTGCCCCCTCATTTGAAGATTGAAAAACCAACAAAACCAACACAATAATGCACCCCTAGGTTTTTCAAATGATTACATCTATGGTAAAGAAACTTAACAATTAGAAAACACCTTTCATTAGAAAGCTCTTCAGGGATAAAAAAAGTATCCCTTCAAAAAAAACAAGTCTACAAAAACAGGTTTTTTAATTGGATTTTTTAGTTTAACAAATACCCAAAATGACAAGCATAAAAAAGACCACCTTCTCAATTTAGACAAGTCAATTTGGACCCGCCATTGTGACTAGGGTGGTTTTTTTTATTAACAAAGTAGGAAACTATTTGACGAGTCATTTTGGTTGGTAGACAGTAAACCAACCATTTGATTGATCAAATTTCTAAATAAATTTACATCATTTTTTTTGGATTTTTTTTTTAATATTTTTAAGTAGGTAGATAATAAATAAGTTTAGATAAATCATAAAAATCAAATAGCTAGGTAGGTGCTAAGCTTAGTCTACCTAATTACCTTAGACTAGAGCCTATCTACCCTAGTCCCTTACGCATGCACATAGGCTACAAGTATAAGGAATTGAACCCCTCACTTTTACAATGATAAACCATCGATAAATTACACCTCCAATAAATGACTTTTTTTGTTCAACTTTTTATTTCACATCAATATTTATGTAAGTAAGTAAGAAAGTTAGGTAATTATTAAACAAATTGAAAGTGGAGGACGTAGGTAAAAGGAAAATAGGTAGGTAGGTAGACCATCTACCTAACTTAAGTAATAATTAGCTAGTTTGGTTTATTAACTAACATAGGGTGTTCAATTTGACAAGAAAACCATTGGTCATTTTGACGAAACATGCCATTTTGTTTTCTCCAACTTGACCAAATGTCCCACTTGAGTAAAACCCATTGACCATTTTGTACAAGGTGCTCAATTTTTTGTTCAATTTGATTTGATGTTCAATTTGATAAATAATCAAATAATTCAAACCCTAAACTTAATATTTTGTTAAATGTTTTAATAATCATGGGTCCTTTTGGAAATTTGATTTTTGACCTTTTAAATGACCATAATTTATGTTTCAAGTCTAAATAAGGGAATTGTAGTAGTTAATTTTCAAAACCTTTCCAGCAATCTTTTAAAAACTCAACTCAAACAAGTCTTGATTTGGGGACCACCAAATGATGCAACAACAAATGTTAATAATGTTTCCTCTCATTAGATGATCCAACAAACCTATGTTAAAAAATAATTGCCTCAAATTTAATAAAAAACTTGATCCCAACAATTAGAAATCCGATATAATTTATTTATAATATGCACAATTCAACAATACACACGCATTTTCTATGTTTCCATTAATTTGAAAATAAGAAAAAATCAATGTTATATCCCTATTTCATTTACATACAACCTACTTTGTAAAACCCAAACATCATTGAGTGGTATGGAAGAACAAGGTTAGGGATGTCTTGGGTAATTAGAGCAATAGACATTGCAGAAAATTTGGAGTTTTTTTAAAAGATCTACTTTAATGCATGTTAAAGATGTGGTTTGTTAGTTTTATTTTAATAAAGTAAAAAAAGTCCTCATATTAATCCTTGAATAAAATATTATTTCTATTTTTGAATAATTAAAGTTGATTTATGGTTACTTGTCATTTTTTATGACAAAGAACACAAATTATCTACTCTACCATGCTTATGCCCCATACCAAGAATCTAAGGAATCTACATCTCAAAAATGCATGCCATATTAATTATAATAGTCATGACACAACAAAATGAAGGGATGTATGTGGGGCAACCAAAATGGCATTTAATTTAATCTAATTTTTTGGGTGATCAATCAATATCCACATGCACCTCATAGATTTTTTCAAATTGCATCTCTCTAAATCAACTCCATAATTAGGCCTAATTACATTGCAATTTGAAATATGTACATTTCAAAGTTATTATTGCCATGTTTGTCAAGTGATGCTAATCAACATTTTTCTTGGATGTCAACATGTTTTATTATCCTTTGTATGTTTAAGGTCAACATAAGGTTTTCCTAGGTCAACATGGTAATTTTACAAAGAGTGAATTACATATCTATCCCAAAATTATCATCCATAAAATGTCATTAAAAAGGTGGACAATTGACATTCCCTAAAAGGTAATTACAAAGCCAAAGTGAACCAATTTTCAACACGAGACATGTCCATAATAATATTTTTTTATGATATATTTTTATCATAATAGTATGACATTGTTGGATGCCCATGTTTTAAGGTAAAAATTTATCTTTTTTATAGTAACCAAAGAAAAAACCACTACCATATCAAAGAGGAAGAGATTTTATAGATGGGCATTACATTATTTTTTAAATTTAATTTCCTTTTGTTTGGTAATGTTTCATGAATAACAAACATGAGGTCTAATGGCTATTGAAAAACTGTAAGTTATATACTCTATGTGCATTGATTTTATTCAATCCTCCTCATCTAGCCATTGGATCAAGATTAATTTTGACTCAAAGTGAACTTTGAGTTCCAAATTTTTTTTGCTTATGTTTAGGTTAGCCAAAAGATGTCGTCAAGATTTTTGTTTATTATGTACTATAATACTTGTTATATGTCACCTTTTTTTAACAAAAATGGCTTACCCTTAGTGTGCTTTCACCCAAAAGAAAGTTATGGCCTTTTGAATGGCCTACAATGAGCCATATTTTCAAAAGTCCACATCATAATCATTTTTGGGTGAATTTTTGTTTTTATTTTCTTAACATGTACATTTTTTAAAAAATACAATGGCTATTCTTCATATGGACTTTTTAGTTCATTGACCACCATGTGATTCCCCATTAAATTAATGATATCAAAATAGACTACCATTTTAACACTACCATAGGGATTTTAGGGAGTGGAAAATCCACCAAAAATGAGCCACCCTAACTTGCAACCACTTGAACCATGAATGCAAACCTCCATGACATGCCCCATTCAATTGAACTACAAAATGTAAATTTGATGTCAACATGGCACATGTAACCTAGCTTTCCCCTATTCATGTTGAAAATACTAGAATGTTTAGTAGATATGCAAATATTGTCCCTTATGCAAAACAAAAACATAATATAAATAAATAAACCAAGACTTATTTGGATTATGAAGATTAATTACTAGATTTTGATTACTATTATTACCATAACTATGGACAAGGCATGGACTAGAATTGGATGTTTGTAAATTGTAATGTTGAATTAAGTTGGCAATATAAATTGTAGCAAGAAATATGCTAGGAAACTACATATATAGAACCAAGAAAGGAATGAATTTTTATCTACCTTAAGTCAATATTGTGCAAGGGTTGTTATGTTCTTGGATCACCATAAGGAAGTGCCCCCATTTTCGATCTGGATCAAAAGTTCAATTGTTGTAGTTGTCAAGGAAGGGGAACCGATTGAAAAAGATGTGGTGCACTTGTCAATGCCACCAACATTCAAAGCCAAATGTTATCAAACAATGTGGGCACTTGGGAACCATCTTCATGTTTCAAGTGTTGAAGAACATTTGACAACATGTGACAATGGTGTAACATCAATCTTTGAATAAGAATTTCTATTAGGACCAATTGACCAAAGACAAGTTTTTGCAAAACTGAAATATTTAGGATGGGTTGAAGAAATATCAGAGCTAAACTATGGGGTACTAAGTCTTGTTTCATTGTGTAATTGGGTGAAAACAAACTATGTTGGGGGTAGTGCAATAGTGAAGTGAAATGAACATGGCTTCACTCTTGTAAATTTTGCTTCCTTAATTCCCATTTTGGACCAATCCTTCATTTTCCCATTAGATGTGGATCAAGTTTTGTTTTGAATGATCAAAAGGAGAGAGGATGGAAAATAGTTTTGAGGAAGGAACTTCATGAGAGATGAGTAATTAATAAAATTCACATTGACCTTACTCAATTTGATATGTTCAAGTTAGAAAATGATGGTGCATATATAGGTCTACAAGCTCCAATCTCCATTGATGAATCAATTCAACCTATTGCGTTTATTAGAGGTTCTACAATTGCTGCAAGTGATTTAATTGTTGATGTGCCTAATGGAGGGGATCAAAATGATGGAACATATACTAATGAAGAATATGCAACAAGTGCCTCTAGTAATGATGGTTAGTATTTATATTTGTCCAAATGTTAAGACCACTTAAACCTAAAGCTAAACATTAGCATAAGAGATGTTTATATATTTTTAATTGGTTGGGCTCTATGAGCAAGGATTAAATACATTATGTGATTAGGTTGTAAGAATTATTAGAAAATTCATGTTAATAGTAAAATTATGGGACAATTTTGGATCGTGTTTAATTTTTATGTTTATAAAAATCAAATTCTTTGTACCTTGTTTGTTCTCAATTAACTATGTTGTAGTTGAATTAATCTTTTGTGAAAATTAGAAACATGGTTTGCATGTTGTAGGAATATGCCCGTAGTAGAGATATAATGTTTTTTTTTCATGTCTTTGGAGGCCTAAAAGGATCAAACTTAATTTGTTATTTTTGTTATTTTGAAAATTTTCTTGCAATTTATTTTTTCAAAACTAATAACATGTGTTATTTATTAGAGTCATAAGCAACACTACAACAATTTTCTATTCATAAATTGCTAAAGATATGGCCAACCAATGTAGTGTAGATTTTCATAAATTCATAAAATGTTTATTTTAATGCTTTAAAAAAAATTTTGGGAATTTTTTTTATATATTCCATGTGGCAAAGAAAAGTAACATTGATGATTTATTTTAGTCACATATGACATGTAATAATCCACATCATAATTGTATTAATATCAATGATGACATACGTCAATCATATGTGTGTACTCCAAATCCACATAAAAAAGGCAACAATTTTTTTAGTTGACAAAATAAAGTCGTGTTAGCAAATAAATTTCCAAGTGTAGTTGGGGTTGTCTAATGTGACTAGAATCCCAATTGAAATCAATCAAACCAAACACACCTATTTAATGCATCAAATAATCATTTTTAGGGGGGGGAGGGGGGGTATTAAATGATTGTCCAACCTATGTTTTTTCACCTTATTATTATCTATATATATATACACACATATTAAATCCAACCTATATTAATTATAATCCACTATTTCAGATTATTTCATACCCTATATTATAATTGAATTCGTTATTTGAATAAAATGTACCTTTTTTTGAACTATTTATAATTTTTACCCCACAACCAATATATTGCACTCTATATTTGTATTCATGTATTTTTTACTAATTTTATTGGTGTCCCCCATGGGGTTGTACATAATGATTATGAACACATATCTAAAATTATGTTTTGAAAATATGCATTTATTATCAATAAAAGATTTTTAAATTAAAAATTTTGGACTAGTTCGTAGACTAGATTGTTAATAAATTTAAATTTTCTTAGTCAATTTTATTCCAAATTGTTTATATTGAATAAGTATGCTTGAAAAATGAAATAATAAAATCAATTGTGAAAGCATTTTATTTAGAACCTTAATTAAATGGTAATTATGGACTTATTTTCAAAAGTCCTTTCACTAGAAGGAATTGTGTCCTTTGCAACTACAAAATCAATGATTACAACTCCTAAATGACTATATGTATGATTATAATCATAAACTATTACTTTGAATCCTATGTGTAAAAATCATAGTCATATATTAATGGGGCATATGACTAATAGGTGATGAGGTGGCAATAGGATGGATGAAATCATTTTTTCATCACTTGTATTTCATCTATATGGCATTGATGACTGATGACAAAGTGACATTGACATTCACTTGTCATTCACCAATGTCATTGGGAAGAAGTCATTATGCACGTGATTACAAAATGACTTTACAATGATTAAAAAATGATTAGGTGTCATTCATATGAATAAAGACATACATAGGATTACCTACATGGATCATGATCATATGGCATTTCAGTTTACTCTAAATGACGTCAAAATGATGGTATAATTACTACCAACTAAATATGTGAACAAGTATTAACTAACCCACATGAAAAATAATGTTTCTAATTTTTCTAACATAATTGTTCATGGCTCTAGTGGAAACAATAGGACCCTATGAATTATGAATTGTTCCATAGAACAACAAATTTGCCATTCTATACAAAGGTGATTTAACAAATATGAAAAACATTCAATTATGATTCAATTTCAAAATTGGCAAGATTGGCAAGGAATGTGCAAAATAACTTTAATAATCAACCTTCAGGTCTTCATATGAAGTCAATAGTACAAAACACTATTGACTCCTATCAAAGATGCAGTAGTTGGAGGTGGGGGCAGTCCTATTGGAGCATTCAACCCACATGGGTCTATTGTAGTTGTGATGAAGAGTTCTTCTACATCTGCCACTTTTTTTCTAGAACGAACCTCTTTTTGCAAGACAACTCTCCAAAAGTTTCTTCAAGTCTTTTGGAAAAAAAAGCTTGTGTCATTTGATTTGGAAATATGAAGGGTTCAAATGTCAATGGTAGCCTATGTAAAAAATTCACACTAAGGAACCCAACTTCATCTCATACATATGTTGGGTTTCCTTGATTGTATTCTCATTGGATCCACTCACATCTAAAAATCGCAATAAGGGTATGCACTAGGCCATAATATAGTTTGAATATATCTTTTAATATCCCAACATTCTTGACATTAAATACTCTAGCATCAATAGTCTGTTGCTCAAACACAGAAGCAATTCCACTATCATATGTTTACAACAATTTACTCTTTGAATCCTCCACTCTGAAGTGATCACCATAGGCTTTCATCTTAGTGTAATGTGTTGCTACATGTGAGAGTTTGCTACATAATAATGCAACATCCAAGTCTTTTGGGTTGTTGAAATCCATATGTTGTGCATGGACAACACCTTTGACCCATTCAACAAAAGGAGGTGTATCTAGGTTGGATGCTCACTCCAAGTTCCACTTCTTACATAATTAGAAGCCCTATCACATCTTTGAAACGTATACAACAATTTTAAACAACATGTGAAAATGAATTGATTATTAATGTAATGCCATCTTGAACACAAATGAACTTATTAGGTCCATGGCATCAGGATGGCAAAGTTGTTTAATACATATTGGTGGGCAAGGTCCCATAAAATGGTATTCATGAGGAACTTGCTGCCATCACCTTTTAGCACCTCACCAACATTTTTTTTTCCTAATCAGCGTCCCATATTCGCCACTTCACGACATCAAACCTTTGCAAGTACTTAGTGATGAAAAGTAAGCACTCATCTCAAGTGTATCCCTTGGCCATTGAAGCTTCAAGCCTTGCCATATTGTGCATAAACAAGTTCAACGACTTCATGTACCTTTCTACAATATACATCCACCTAGTAGCAATTGGGCCACATAAATCTAACTCGTCTACAAGGTGATACAATAAATGAGCCATGATGTCAAAAAAAGATGGTGGAAAATGAATTTCCAATAAAGTTAAACTAACTGAAACATCTAATTGAAGTGATTCAATGTCTGAAGGATTTCAAACCTTGTTACAAAGCTTCTTAAATACCCTTAAAATCCTCATAACTACCATATGAGGTTATGGAGCCAAAAAACCTCTCAATGCTAATGGCAAAATCTGCTACATTAAAACATGGTAATCATGAGACTTTAAAGCCCCAAAAAAAATTCGTTTAATGTATTGTGCCATAGTTGATACATGGCTTAATGGTGTCTTTAAATTCTCAATTATTAAAACAAAAGTATCAAAATTAATACCTATTAAAACATATAAGGCTACTAGTTTTAACATCTTCCCACCTCTTTGAGGGTTCAAAATTAACCACATATGTGGCTTAATACCCACACACTATAAATTGTGTTGTACCTTCATAGTGTCCTTTTCCCTTATTATTGTTTTCAAAAATATTTTTGCAAAGATTTGTTCGCAATGCATAACATCCAATGTATTTCGTATCAATAGGTCCTAAACAAATCATAACACCCAAAACCGGAACATTGTTAGATCTCATGCTAAACCAATTTCCAATATGTTCAAATTACAAATTACATTGAAAACATGAACCTAAAGACTAGAGGACAAAAATGCAAACATATTAGTGAAGACTTGATCATACACCAATTTTTGTAAGAGAAATGATATGATAAAACATTTTTTGCCACATCATTGGATTAATTTTATTATGTGTCCCAATATTTTGAATTTCATACCAAAATTTAATGCCAAACATAAACATTAAATTGCCAAGCATATGAAATATATGTTCATGCTCTAAACAAATATTTGCAACAACTACATATAAAGGTGAATGGAATTCTTATGACATATATGGTTGTTTTTAAACACACCTACCAATATGGCAAGTCATACAAAATAGAATGTCGCTTCACACCATGTTGTTTAAAAGGGTTTAAACCCTAAACCCTAAACTCTAAACTCCACCATTTCTATTGTTTGACCTTAACCAAGATTGTTTTTCTACAACTTGTGCCAATTGTTCTTTTGTAGTGACACTCTTAGGTCTATTGCGTGTTTCCAATTGCCCATCAAAATGGCCTTTCATCCTTGTTGACCTATATGGGTGCCAATCTAGTAGCCATTTGTGTGTGCTAGTTTAGGTCATCTTCCCTAGTTCCACAAAATGTTCACCTCTAAAATTTGGCCCACAAATGGGACATGCAATAGATATCCTTGGTGACTAACCCCTAGAACTACTATATACCCAATAAAATCATGAATGGTCCAAAGCCTAGCTCTCAAAGTAAATGACCTAGACCCCAAAGGTTTCAACACAATATATGCAACAACTTTTTTCCATATTTTTTGGAGCTCTGCAACTAATGGTTGTAAATAGACATCAAATTTTTTAGATGTCACAAAATCTTTCCCTGGAATTAGCAAGGCTAGTAGAATGAAAAAAAAATAGTTGTCAACCATGGAGGTAAATTATAATTCAGCAACATAATAGGCCATGTTGACCACATTGAATAGGTCAATTTGAATGGATTGACACCATTTGCAGCCAGTGTTAAGTGCACATTTCTTGGATCTAATGCAAAAGTTGGAAACTTTTCATGAACATGTTTCCATGCCTTGGAATCACAAGGATGCCTCACAACTCCATCTGGATTACTATTTTGCGAATGCCACAACATCAACTTGGACATTGCAGGTGTCCTAAACATGCGTTGAAGCCTAGGAATTGTTTGAAAATGTCAAACCACTTTCAAGGGAAACACCATGTTTATTTCATCCTTGTAACAAGGTTTTCCACACGTGGGACAATGGACAACATTTTTATGGTCCCCCTGAAACAAAACACATCTTTTTGCACATGCATGGATGTTGTTGTAATTTAATCCAAGATTTTGAGTCAATGTTCTTGCAACATAATACTTACCCACCAAACAATTGGGTTCAAATAGTAAATGAAAGTGCAAGAGTGCAAATAATTCATTTGCAAATTTATTGTTGACTCCATGTATTGTACAAAGATTCATAAAAAGTATTGTTGTAGTTAATTTGGTACACTTGGTGCCTATGTACAATGCCTTCATTGCATCCTCCAAGGCCATTGGATCAAAATTATGTTATTCTACTCCATCCTCAAATGACATTTCTCCCAAAGGTTGTTGGCCTTCATGATCAAATGGGGCAACTCCTTCACCATCATTATTATTGCCTTCATTACTACTATAATGTAGTCCATCAGCACCCCAAAAGCTTCTTCAACAACATCCATAGCTTTTTTTTCTAAGGACACGAGTTCATCTACTTGTTGGAATGCATTAGCCACCATTCCTTGGATATCCATCCTAGAATTAAGTTCTTGGAATTGATGTTTATTTGGTACTTTAGATTCCTCTTCCCATTCTTCATTTGAAGAGTCTCTATTGCCTAGGCCTTTCCAAACTTGGAAACTTACAATATATGCTTGAGATGTTTCTAGTGACATTATCGAGTTTGACCTTTGGGGTATCAATATGTTAGTTGGGACCACTTAAATGGTAACACTAAGGATATAACACCAAATTGCGATCCATAAGT
>Ga0116228_10000433_pt1 | contig 31688 bp, 27 predicted proteins | sample S1TSphfallax_2_FD_89694 | JGI IMG/M metagenome (GOLD analysis project Ga0116228, IMG submission 89694) | Host-associated microbial communities from peat moss isolated from Minnesota, USA - S1T2_Fc - Sphagnum fallax MG | ecosystem: Host-associated > Plants > Peat moss > Unclassified | place... | reverse complement strand
TCGACGTGCTCTTTCGGACCGATGTCGTCCGCCGAGAGGAAATAGTCCGGCAGCTTCTCGGCCGGATTCTGCGAATTCGGCATCGCGCGCTCATTGACCAGCTCGCGGTACGCGAGCAGCTCGAACGAGAAGACATCGATCTTCTCCTTGGATTTCTTGCCCTCGCGGATCACGTTGCGGAAATAATGATGCGCGAACGAGGGTTCGATGCCGTTCGAGGCATTGTTCGCGAGCGATAGCGAAATCGTGCCGGTAGGCGCGATCGACGTGTGGTGCGTGAAGCGCGCGCCGACTTCGGCGAGCTCATCGACGAGTTCCGGCGCCGCCTCGGCGATGCGTTGCATGTACCGGCTGTAGCGCGCGTGCAGCACGCGGCCGGGAACCCGAGATCCGACGCGCCAGCCGTCCTTGACCATCTCGGGACGTTTGCGCAACATCTCGCGCGTGACCGTGAACTCCTCGTTCATGATCGGCGCGGGACCTTTCTCGCGCGCGAGATCGAGTGCCGCCTCCCAGCCGGCCACCGCCATTTCGCGCGAAACGTTCTGCGAGAAGGCGACCGACTTCTTCGATCCGTATTTCATGCAGAGCATCGTGATCGCCGAACCCAGGCCGAGAAAGCCCATGCCATGGCGTCGCTTGCGTGTGATCTCGTCCCTCTGCTGGGCGAGCGGCAGACCGTTGATCTCCACCACGTTGTCGAGCATGCGCGTGAAGATCTTGACGACTTTGCGATACGTTTCCCAGTCGAAGCGCGCGTTCTCCGTGAACGGATCGAGCACGAACTTGGTGAGGTTCACCGAACCCAAGAGGCAGGAACCGTAGGGAGGCAAGGGCTGTTCCCCGCAGGGATTGGTGGCACGGATATTCTCGATCCACCAGTTGTTGTTCATGTCGTTGACTTTGTCGATGAGGATGAACCCGGGCTCGGCGAAGTCGTAGGTCGACGACATGATCAAATCCCAAACCCGCCGTGCCGGCAAGGTCTTGTAGATCTTGCACGCGACGAGCCCTTCGTCGTTGGCAACGTAACCATCCGTATGCGGCCATTCGCGCCAGACGAATTTCGCCGCATCGTCGAGATCCGGCTGGTCGGCCTCGAACTCCTTGCGGCCCAGCGGGAACGCGAGCTTCCAGTCCGTATCGTCTTTGACAGCCTTGATGAATTCATCGGAAATCAGCAGCGACAAATTGAATTGCCGCAGCCGCCCGTTTTCCCGTTTGGCCCGGATGAACTCCAGCACGTCGGGATGGCCCACGTCGAAGGTGCCCATTTGCGCGCCGCGGCGACCGCCCGCGGAGGAGACGGTGAAACACATCTTGTCGTAGATATCCATGAAGGACAAAGGCCCGGACGTGTAGGCGCCGGCGCCCGAGACATAGGCACCGCGCGGGCGCAAGGTCGAGAATTCGTAGCCGATGCCGCAACCAGCCTTGAGCGTCAGCCCCGCCTCATGCACCTTGTTGAGGATGTCGTCCATGGAATCGCGGATGGTTCCGGAGACCGTGCAATTGATCGTCGAGGTGGCCGGCTTGTGCTCGAGAGCGCCCGCATTCGAAGTGACGCGGCCCGCGGGAATCGCTCCCTGGCGCAGAGCCCAAAGAAAAGACTCGTACCAATGCGGCCGCAGTTCCTCGTTCTCCACGTCGGCGAGCGCGCGTGCGACGCGCTTATAAGTATCGTCCATCGATTGATCGATGGGCGATCCGTCCTTGGCGCAGAGGCGATACTTCTTGTCCCAGATGTCGATAGACGCTTCCTGGAAAGAAATACTGCCGACGTCTTTAGGCTGTATTTTGACCACCGTGTTCATGGAATGTGTGCTGCTCCCTGGAGAATTCTAAGTCGATCGACGTGGGCTTGCGTGCTGCGGAAGGCCGGATGGGTTAACACAATATCTTGTGTCGGGGGCAAAGCGTACGGTGCCGGGTCGATCAGCGTCAAGCCCTATCTGCATGTTTTTTAGGTAAAAAATTACCTTTTAAATCAAATATCTAAAGAAGTATATCGAGAAATTACTTGATCGACCGACGCCAAGGCCGTCGTCAAGCCGGAAAGACGCGTATCGCAACATCTTGTGTTTTCACAGCTTATCCACAATATGTCCTATTGACAGCCGAGCCAGGCTGCGCAGAAAAATTTTTCGCGCAGTGGCTGAGCGAACCTCAAGAGCCCGTCTGGGTATTTCTTGTCGGCTCCCGCCGTTGAATTTGCGCGGCGAGCTCCCATCTCCTCGGCATCGAAGAATTTGTCGTCAGACCACTTCACTCAATTACAGGAGAGAACACCATGACAGTTGTGAGCTACGAACCTTGGGCTCTCGTGAGCCGGCTGCAGAAGGACATCGATCGTTTGTGGGGTTCGCCCGTTGCGACGGCCGCCGACTCGGGCGCGTGGTTGCCGCCGGTGGACATCAGCGAGGAAGCGAATCAGTTCGTGTTGCATGTCGACCTGCCGGGCGTTGACCCGAGGGCCGTCGAGATCACATCCGACAAGGGCGTGCTCACGATCCGTGGGCAGCGCAGTGCGAACAGTACGCAGACCGCCGAGGGTTATCGCCGCGTCGAGCGCACCAAGGGCGAGTTCCAACGGCGATTCAGCCTGCCGGACTCGGCCGATACGCAGAACATCAAGGCGAAGTCGGTACACGGCGTGCTCGAAATCGTGATCCCCAAGGTCGCGCAGGTGCAGCCGCAGCGCATCGTCGTCGAAGCAGCCTGATCGTTCGCGCCGGCTGGATTCACCGGGAATCCAGTCGGCGGTCGCTCGGAGCCTGTCCGCGCGGGGCGCGGTGATATCATCGTGCCTGCCATGCGACCTCTTTCCATTTGTATTCTGGGCGGCACGGGGTTCATCGGGACACGACTCGCTGCGCGTCTCCTAGACGAGGGTCATCAGGTAACCGTGCTGTCGCGCGATCGTGAGCAGCACAAGCATCTGCGTGTGCTGCCGGGATTGACGCTCGAGAACTGCAACGTTTACGACCCCGGCGCGCTCGCCGAGCGGTTCCGCGGCCAGGCCGTCGTCATCAACCTGGTCGGCATTCTCAACGAGCGAGGTTTCGGCGGCGGCGGATTCCGGCGCACGCACACGGAGCTGACGCGCGGCGCCTTGCAGGCCGCCCGCTCGGCAGGCGTCACCCGCCTGCTGCAGATGTCTTCGCTGGGCGCCTCCCCGACCGCACCGAGCTACTACTTGCGCTCCAAGGGCGAGGCGGAGCGGCTCATCCAGAGCGACGCCGGCAACGTCGACTGGACGATCTTCAAGCCTTCGGTGATATTCGGGCCGGGCGATTCGTTTCTGAACCGCTTTGCGCGCCTGCTCGCGAGCTTGCCGCTGGTGTTCCCGCTCGCCAGGCCGAACGCGCGGATGCAGCCCGTGTTCGTCGACGATGTGATCGCCGCCTTCCTGCGCTGCCTGCATGGCGGTGCGACCAGCCGCCAACTCTATGAACTCGGCGGACCGCAGCAATACGCCTTGCGCGAAATCGTCGCGTTCGTCGCGAGAATCACGCGGCGGCGGCGCCTGATCATCGGCCTGCCCGATTTCGTCGCGCGCGTGCAGGCACTGGTCATGGACTTCGTTCCGGGCCGGCCGTTCTCCAGCGACAATTATCGCTCCTTGACGATCGACAGCGTGTGCCGCGAGGACGGGTTTGCGCGTCTCGGCATCCAGCCGCAGTCGATGACCGGTGCCGCAAGACTTTATCTCGGCCGTGACGAGGACAATGCCCGTCTCAGTCGCGATCGCGCCGCCGTCGGCCGAACACCGGGCGGCCCTTACTGAGCAGCTTTACGGAGGGGCGGCAGGCGCGTCGGCCGCGGCGCAGACGAGCCGGTCGCGTTCGGCTTGATCCAGTCGCGCGAGTTTGCGCACCCGGGCGTAGAACTTCGGCAGGTCGCCGCCGGCGGCTGCGAGTTCGCGGCGAAATCCAGGGACGCAGGTTTCGTAGGTTGCGATCGAGACGAGATACGCGTTGTTCAACCCGCGGTCGAACCATTCCTGGTACGGCGCGCGTCCGCCCCATTCGGTTTTCAAAGCGGCAAACGCCAGTTTGGCATCGGCGAAGATCATGGCCTTGTCCGCGGCCATCGCAGGCGCGTCCACGGGCGAAACGTACAGCTCGGCGAGCCGCGCCCGCGTGGCTATGAGCAGATCCGTGACCCGCGCGGCGTGCGCCTCGAACAGGCTGTAGCCCGCGAGATCCTGGGCGCGGTCCTGGGCGGTCAACCACCGCCGCACGCCCTCCTCCTCGACGACGGTCGCGAGCGCCTCGTTGAACGAGGCATCGTTCGGCACGTAGATGAGCTGGTGGGTCAGTTCGTGGAAGATGATGCCGGCGAGTTCCGCATCGCTCCAACCGAGCATGGTGTTCAGGATCGGGTCGTCGAAATGCCCCAGCGTCGAATAGGCGGCGACTCCTTCCACCGCCACGTCCATGCCCTGGGTCTTGAGATGCTCGGCCAGCGAGCGCGCCGCCTGCTCGTGAAAATAGCCGCGATAGGCGACGCAGCCGACGATCGGATAGCACCACTGTTTCGCTTCGACCGAGAATTCCGGCGCGGCGAACACGTTCCAGACCACGTAGTCGCGCCCCAGGTCGGCAAACGAGCGATAACTCCCGTTGTCGGGAAGACCGAGGTCGCGGCTCGCGAACTCACGGATGGCGCTCACACGCTGCAGCTGGGCGCGCACGGCAGCGGGTGTCGTCGGGCGCGCAATCACCTGGGCGATCGGCTCACGCGCGAGCATGAGGCTGACCTGCCCCTGTGCGGCCTGCCATTCGTAGCACCCCGTTGCCGATACCGCGAGCGCGCAGAGGACTGCCGCGGCGCGGAGCTTCGCGCAGATGCTGATACTATTCACCGATGCAAGTGTATCTGGTTGGCGGAGCGGTTCGGGACAGCCTGCTCGGACTGCCGGTCAAGGAACGCGATTGGGTCGTGGTCGGCGGAACCCGCGAGGAGTTGCTGCGATTGCGGTATCGCGAGGTGGGGCGGGACTTCCCGGTGTTCCTGCATCCCGAGTCGCACGAGGAATACGCCCTCGCACGCCTGGAGCGCAAAACCGCGCCGGGCTACCGCGGTTTTGAATTCCGTTTCGGGCCCGAGGTCACGCTCGAGGAGGACCTCGCGCGGCGGGACCTCACGATCAATGCCATTGCACAAGCGGCCGACGGCAGCTTGATCGACCCTTACGGCGGTCGTCGTGACCTCGATGCCCGCGTGCTCCGCCACGTCTCCGAGGCCTTCGTGGAGGATCCGGTACGCGTCTTGCGCGTCGCGCGCTTCGCCGCCCGCTTCGCTCCGCTGGGATTTCGTGTCGCCGCCGAAACCGCGGCGCTGATGCGTGCCATCGTGGCCCGCCATGAAATCGATGCGCTCGTGCCGGAGCGCGTCTGGCAGGAAACAGAAAAGGCGCTGCGTGAACCGCAGGCTGCGGAGTTCTTCGCGGTGCTGCGCGACTGCGATGCGCTGCGCGTCGTCTTTCCGGAAATCGATGCTCTGTTCGGCGTGCCGCAGCCGCCGCAGTGGCACCCGGAGATCGACACCGGCGTGCACACCCTGATGGTGCTGGAGCAGGCCTGCCTGCTCTGCGCCGCGCCGCAAGTTCGCTTCGCGGCGCTGGGCCACGACCTCGGCAAGGCCACGACACCCCGCGACCAATGGCCACGCCACCCCGGGCACGAGGAGCGCAGCGTCGCTCTGATCGAGACGCTCGCGGACCGGCTGCGCCTGCCGTCGGACTACCGCGAACTCGCCGGCATCGTCGCGCGCTTCCACGGCAACGTGCATCGCGCGCAAGAGTTGCGGCCGGCGACGATATTGGAGATGTTCGAGCGTGCGGATGCATTCCGCCGGCCGGAGCGTTTCGCACAGGCCTTGCTCGCCTGCGAGGCCGATGCGCGCGGGCGCACCGGCTTCGAACGGCGCGAGTATCCGCAGCGGACCTACTTGGCCACGGCGCGCGAGGCCGCCGCGGCGGTCAGGCCGCGCGCCTCCGAGCTCGCCGGGGGTGACGGCAGCCGCATCGCGGCCGGACTGCGTCGCGACCGGCTCGCGGCAATCGCCGCCTGCCGTCCGGCCGGCGAGGCGGCCGAATCGTCATAGCGTATGGCGCAGATCGCGCAGCCTGAAGCCCGACAACTGCCGGTGTGCTCCGCGCACCCACGCCATTGCCTTGAAGGCTTCCCCCATGGCTCCCGGCATCATCAGCTCGCGCGCCTCGTTCGCGAGCCGCGCGGCGCGGCCTGGATCCGCGGCTGCCAGGGCCTGCATTTCCGCATCGATGCCGAGGCCGGCGAGAAAATAGGTCTGGGTCGTGAATCCGGCGACCTCGCAGCCGGCGTCGCGGCCCGCTTCCGCGAGCGCCGTGAAATCCACCCAGGCCGTGATGTCCTGCAGCCCGGGAAAGCGAAACGGATCGGTTTGCGTTTGATGCCTGAAATGACACAGCAGCGTGCCCTCGTGCCGCTCGGGCAAATAGTACTGGGCTCGCGGCAAGCCGTAGTCGAACCACAGCACTGCGCCGTCGCTCAACGACGCGGCGATCGCGCCAGCCCAGGCCGGCATGCGCGGACAGTACTCTGAGATGTAACCCGGCTCCCAGCCCGCAGCCGCGGCGAGGCGCTCACAGAGCTCGCTCGTGAGGGCATCGGCGGGGTTCGCCGCCCAGATGAAGCGACCCGCTTCACAGCGCACTCCGTATTCTTCCACGCGGCCCGGTGCCCAGCGAAACCGGCGCACCGGCAGCGCGTCGAGCACCTCGTTGGCAAGGATCACGCCGGCGAAGCTTGCGGGCGGTTCGGGCAGCCACTCGATCAGCGCATAGAGCTCCGCGGGCAGCCGCTCGAGCGTGGCGCGCTGACGCGCACGCAGGTCGGGGCTCACTTCGAGTATCGCGTAGCGGGCCGGCAGCTGCCGGGATCTTGCCAAACGCAAGAGGACGTCCGCCGCGAGTCGGCCCGTGCCGGCGCCGACTTCGAGGATCGCTCCCTGCGGGATCGGGCCGAGCAGCTCCGCACATTGGCGCGCGACACAGGCGCCGTACAGCGCAGAGATTTCCGGCGCGGTCGTGAAGTCGCCGTCGGCACCGAGCTTGGTTGCGCCCGCACTGTAGTAACCGAGACCGGGCGCATAGAGGACGAGATCCATGTAGCGTTCGAAGCTGATCCATCCACCGGATCCCTGAATGGCCTGCAGCACGTGCTCGTGCACCCGCAAACAATGCTCGGCTTGGCTGTCGCTGAGGGTCGGTACACGCGGGCGGGGAGTTCCGGTATCGTTCGTCTGCATGATGACCAGTATCCCCAGTTCGGACTTGCGCGACCAGTGCGTCCTGATCACGGGCGGAGCGCGCCGCGTGGGTGCCGCGATCGTGCGCTGCCTGCATGGAGCCGGCGCTCGCGTAGTCGTGCATTATCGCTCCTCGCGGACCGCCGCCGTGGCGCTTGCCGCCGAACTCAATGAGTCGCGACCGAACTCGGTGACCACGGTCGCGGCGGACCTGCTCGACGCTGCGGCGCCGGATGCCTTGGTCGGTGCCAGCTTGCGTGCCTACGGCCGTCTCGACATCCTGATCAATAACGCGTCGAGCTTCCATCCGACGCCGGTCGGCAAGATCACGCTGGCCGATTGGGACGATCTGGTCGGCAGCAATTTGAAAGCCCCCTTGTTCCTGTCGCAGGCGGCCGCTCCGCATTTACGAATGACCCGCGGACTGATCATCAATCTCGTCGACATTCATGGCCTGCGCCCGCTCAAGGCGCATCCCGTCTACAGCGCCGCGAAGGCGGGCCTCGCGATGCTGACGCGATCGCTGGCGCGTGAACTCGGACCCGATGTGCGCGTCAACGGCATCGCGCCGGGGCCCGTGCTCTGGCCCGAAGGCGAATTGAACGAGTCCTTGAAGCAGGAAATCGTGGCGAAAACGGCTCTGAAGCGTTACGGGACACCCGAGGACATCGCCCGCACGGCCCTGTTTCTCGCCCGTGACGCACCCTTCATCACCGGACAAATCATCGCGGTCGATGGTGGCCGCAGCATTTAGCATCACTTCCATGCAATCCTTGCCGGAAGCCAGCGCCGACACCGACCTCGTCGTGCGCAATCGCCGCTTCTACGATTCGCTCTGGTCGGGCGCGCGACTCGTCGAGCCGAGCCGCTTCAATACCTGGCCCTTGGTGCGGTCGCTGCTGCCGCACGCGCCGCAGCGCCTCGAAGTCGCGCCGGGACTGCGGCCGCGCCTGCCGATCGAAGGCTCGCAGTTCGTCGACATCAGCGGTCCGGCGCTGGCGAAACTGCACGCGCGCGGCGCCAACGCGGTGCAAGGACAAGTCACTGCGCTGCCCTTTCGCGACGCGATTTTCGACCTGGTGTGCGCACTCGACATCATCGAACACGTCGAGCACGAGGACGCGGCGCTCGCGGAGATTTCGCGCGTGGCAAAGAGGGGCGCGCCGATCCTGCTGTCGGCGCCGCTGCATGCGGCGATGTGGACCTCGTTCGACGACTTCGTCGGACACAAGCGGCGCTACGAGCCGCTCGATTTGCTCGCCAAGCTCGCGGCGCACGGTCTCGCCGTCGAGCGCAGCGCGGTCTTCGGCATGGCGCCGCGATCGTCACGGCTCGTAGATCTCGGCATGTGGTGGCTGCTGCACGATCGCAAGCGCGCGCTGTGGTGGTACAACAAGGCCTTCATGCCCTTAGGATTGCGGTTCCAGAAGGAATTGCAGCTCATGCCCGGCATGGTGGGCACCGACGGCGTCGACGAGGTCCTGCTCGTTTGCCGGCGCGCGTGAATCAGCCTGCGTCATGATCGCAGCCCGTGTTTCGCGCGCGCTGGCATTGCGTGGCGTGCATTTCGGCTGGGTCGTCGCGGCGACGACTTTCTTCACGATGCTCGTCACCGCTGGTGCGGTCGGAGCGCCGGGACTGTTTCTGGTGCCCTGGGAACGGGAGTACGGCTGGGCGCGGAGCCAAGTTTCGTTTGCGCTTGCGTTGCGTTTCCTGCTCTACGGTTGCATGGGTCCGTTCGCGGCTGCGCTGATGAACCGCTACGGCGTGCGCCGCATCGTGATCTGTGCGCTGGTCCTGGTCACCGCCGGTTTGCTGACGTCGCTCGCCATGCACGCGCTGTGGCAACTGGTATTGCTCTGGGGCATCGTGGTCGGCGTCGGCACGGGGCTGACCGCGATGGTGCTCGGCGCCACGATCGCGACCCGTTGGTTCTCGCGTCGTCGTGGCCTGGTCATCGGCATGCTCTCGGCCAGCACGGCGACCGGACAACTCGTGTTCTTGCCGCTGCTCGCACGGCTCACCCAACAGCACGGCTGGCGCTACGCATTGAGCGGCGTCTGCGCGATGCTGATCGCTGCAACCCTGATCGCGCTGCTGCTGCTGCGTGACCGGCCGCGCGACCTCGGTCTCGAGCCTTACGGCGAGACGGCGCGATCCCCCACCGCGGCCACGGCGCCGGGCAGCGTGACGGCCTCCACGCCGTTCGCCGTGCTGCGAGAGGCCGCACGCACGCGCGTGTTCTGGGTACTGTTCGGCACCTTTTTCATTTGCGGCGCGAGCACGAACGGGCTCGTGCAGACGCATTTCATTGCACTGTGCGGCGATTACGGTCTGGCGCCGGTCGCCGCCGCCGGTGTTCTTGCGATGATGGGCGTGTTCGATTTCGGCGGCACGATCTTCTCCGGTTGGCTCTCGGACCGGTTCGACAATCGCTGCTTGCTCGCCTGGTATTACGGGCTGCGCGGGCTGTCGCTATTGTGCCTGCCGCTCGCGCATTTCACGTTCAGCGGCCTGACGCCGTTCGCCATGTTTTACGGGCTCGATTGGATCGCCACCGTACCGCCGACCGTGCGCCTCACGGCGGATCGCTTCGGACCCGAACGCGCCAACATCGTCTTCGGTTGGGTCTTCGCCGGACACCAAATGGGTGCCGCGGCGGCCGCTTACGGCGCCGGGCTCACGCGCACCCTGAGCGGGAGCTATCTGCCGGCCTTCATGGTCTCGGGCCTGCTTTGCATCGTCGCGACCATCGTCGTGTTCACGCTGCCGCGGGGCCGGCAGCCGGCACGCCCCGCCCGGCTTCAGACCCAGTGGTAATTGAAGCTGATGCTGATGCGCTCCGCGCGCAGTGGATTCGCCGGCACCTCGTGGCGCAGCCAGCTCTCGAACAAGGCGAACGTACCGGCGACCGCCGGTAGCACCACCCAGGCCTGGTTCGCACGCGACGCGTCGGCGCGCCGCGGCGGGGCGGCCATGAATCGATCGAGCCGCGGATCCTCGAGCTTGAGCCCGGGACAGCCGCGCGGGGTCTGCACGTAATAGGTGCCGCTCAGTGCCGCGACCGGATGCAGATGCAGACCGTGACTCGTGCCGCGCGGCATGATGTTGATCCAGCAATCGGTCATCTGCAGGCGTCGCAACCCAAGGTCCCATTCGAGTGCTCGCGCGAACTTACGCACGTGGGCGGCGAGTCGTGCCTCGAGACGCGCGAAATTCGGCGAATTCAGGTGCATCTTGTTCGCGGATTGATACGAGGTGAATCCGCCGGGATAGTTCTTGCGCGACCAGCGCCTGCCGGCGTCATCGTCTTCGCGCAACTGGCGGCATTCGCGCAGCAAACTCGGGTTGAGCGTGGCAAGTTCCCGTGCCTCGAGCCGGCCGGTGTAAACCGACGTGACGAACAGCTGCTCGATGCCGCTCACGGTGGCGCTGCGCCGAGCAGGGCGCGCAGGCTCTCGATATCGGCGGCCAGCGGCCGATCGTCGTGATAAGCCGGCACTCGGTTTCGGACAGCGCGGTAGAGCGCCTCGGTTCCGTGGCCGCGAGCGTGGCCGCCCGGCTGCAAGTCGTAGGCTTGGGCGGCGGCGAGCACCTCGATCGCAATCACGGTCTCGGCGTTGTCGAGGATCTCGAGCCATTTCGCCGCCGCCGGCGTGGCGTGCGCCAGATGGTCCTCCTGCAATCCGGAAGTCACGCCGGCGTCGAGACTCGCGGGCGCCGCGAGGCGGCGATTCGCGGCGACCAGCGCCGCGGCGGTGTACTGGGCGATCATGAACCCGGAACTGGCGCCGCCCGCATCGGCGAGGAACGCAGGCAAGCCGCTGACCAGGGGATTGACGAGGCGGTCGATACGCCGCTCCGACATGGCGGCGACCGCGGCGATTGCCGTGGCCAGGGAATCGGACCCAAAGGCGATCGCGGCGCCGACCGCGTGCGCTTCCGAGTGGGCCCTCGGACTCGCCACCGTGCCGGTCACGATCGGATTGTCGGTCACCGAGGCGAGTTCCGCATCGACACTTGCCGCGACATGGTCGAACAGGTCGCGAGCTGCGCCATGCACCTGCGGGACGGCGCGCAGACTGAGCGCGTCCTGCGTACGCGCGCCGCGCGCGGCCGCGCTGATCTCGCTGCCGGCGAGCAGCGCGCGCAAATTTGCCCCGACGACGCTCAAACCACGCGACCGGCGCAGGGCGAGGACGTCGGCATCGAACGCGCCGAGCTGGCCCCGGAGATTCTCGACGCTCATCGCCGCGGCCGCGTCGGCCCAGGCGAGCAGGCGCTCGCTGCGCAACAACGCCAGCGCCGCGAGACCGGCCGCGCAGGCCGTGCCGTTGACGAGACTCAAGCCTTCCTTGGCCTCGAGCACGAGTGGCGCAAGCCCGATGGCGCGCAGCGCCTGCGCGCCGCTCACGCGCCGTCCCCGCACGAGCGCGCTGCCTTCCCCCAAGAGTACGAGCGCGACGTGCGCCATGTGCGTCAAATAGCCGACCGAGCCCTGCGACGGGATTTCCGGCACACAATCCTCGTTGAGGAGGCGCAACAGCGCGGCGAGCAGCACCGGTCGGACACCGGAGAAACCGAGCGCAAATTGATTGACGGCGGCGGCGATGATGGCCCGCGCCTCGACCTTGCCGAGTACGGGGCCGACGCCGACCGCGTGGCTCATCACGATGTTGCGCGACAGCTGGCGCAGACGGGCAGGCTCGACCACGACGTCACTGAGTGCGCCGACGCCGGTGTTGACGCCATAGGCCTTGTGCCCCGAGGCGACCAGGGACTCGACGAGCGCGCGCGCCGTCGCGACGCGCGCCTCCGCGGCGCTCGCGAGCGACACCGGGGTACCGACCGCGACCGCGGCGATCGCGCGCCACCGCAGGGGCGCGTCGACGACGATCATTGCGGCGCGGTCAGCCGCTGCCACGCGAGCAGATCCTCGCGATTGCGCGAGATGATGATGCCGACATCCTTGGAGCCGCGCACTGCGCCGGGCTTGCTGAGCTCGATCCGCACGGTCCTGATCTCGAACTCCGCCAGGATCAGCATCGCCACGTGCTCGGACAAGGTCTCTACCAGGTGAAACGCGGACGCTTCGACGAAGGCGACCACGCGCTTCGCGACGCGCTTGTAGTTCAAGGTGTCTTCGATCGAATCGGTCAAGGCGGCCTTGCGAATGTCCGCATTCAGCTCGATGTCGAGCAAAACGGTTTGTTTGACCTGCCGTTCCCAGTCGAAGATGCCGATGATGGCCTCGGCCTTGAGCGCGCGTATGAAAATCGTGTCCATTTAAGCCTCGAACCCCTCGTGTGCGTCTTGCCCAAGTTCCCAAATCGCCCGCGCGCCGACGGGCGCGGCGTCCCGCAATCCTGCAGCCAAGCGCAGGCAGCCCGCGAGCGCGATCATCGCGCCGTTGTCCGTGCAGAATTCGGTTCGCGGGAAATATAGGTCCGCGCCGGATTCGGAACCCAAGCGGCGCAAGCCCTCGCGCAAACTCTCGTTCGCGCCGACCCCGCCGGCGACCACGAGGCGCCGATGGCCGGTGAGCGCCAACGCACGGCGGCATTTCTCGACGAGCGTCGCGACCACGGCTTCCTCGAAGCCGCGCGCGACGTCCGCGCGGATTTGGGTATCCAAGACTCGGCCGCGCAAGGCTACTAGGGCGGCGGTCTTCAAGCCACTGAAACTGAACTCGAGACCGGGCCGGTCGAGCATCGGCCGCGGGAACACGAACTCGCCGCCGCGACCCTGGCGGGCGAGTCCGGCGAGCGCCGCACCGCCCGGATAGGGCAGGCCGAGCAGCTTCGCGGTCTTGTCGAAGGCCTCGCCGGCGGCATCGTCGAGCGACTGGCCGAGAATTCGATACCGGCCGAGCCCTGCCACGTCGACGAATTGGGTGTGCCCGCCGGACACGAGCAAGGCGAGGAACGGAAACGCCGGCGGGTCGGGCTCCAACAGGGGGGCGAGCAGATGCCCCTCGAGATGGTGAATCCCGATCGCAGGCTTGTTCCAGGCGAAACTCAGACTGCGCGCAAACGAGGCGCCGACCAGCAGAGCCCCGATCAGGCCCGGGCCGGCCGTATAGGCGACTGCATCGATCTCGGCCGCCTCCGTCCCGGCGGCGGCCATGGTTTCCCGGACCAGCGGTAAAAGACGTCGCACATGGTCCCGGGAGGCCAATTCCGGCACGACGCCGCCATACGCCTGATGCATCGCGACCTGGCTGTGCAGTCGGTGCGCAAGCAGGCCCGCCGCGCCGTCGTAGATCGCCACAGCGGTTTCGTCGCAGGAGCTTTCGAGGCCGAGGACGCGGCAGACCTTCCCGTCATTGCTCATTGTCCGAAATTGCTCATTGTCCGAACTCCTCGAAAGTACCCGCCGGAACACGATCTTTTTGCCTTTTGCCAGGGCGCCCATTAGAATGCGCCCCCCTGGAGCCGATTGCCGGCCGGTTTGCAACAGATTATTGAGGTTTGAATGCCCAGCGTCCGTGTCCGCGAGAATGAGTATTTCGACGCCGCCCTGCGTCGTTTCAAGCGTGCTTGCGAAAAAGCGGGCGTCCTCACCGAGCTGCGTCGGCGCGAATTCTACGAGAAGCCGACCCAGGAGCGTAAGCGCAAAAAGGCCGCCGCGGTCAAACGTCACCTGAAACGTCTGTCTCGCGAGAACATGCGCGGCATGGGTGGCGGCGCGCCGACGAGCGCACCAGCCCCGGCCGCGGCACGTCCCTACTAGAATTCTGTCTTCGATGGCGCTCAAAGAGCGAATTACCGATGACATGAAGGCGGCGATGCGCTCGGGCGACAAAGAGCGCCTCGGTCTGATCCGCATGATCACTGCCGCGATCAAGCAACGCGAAGTCGACGAGCGGATCTCGCTCGACGACGGTCAGGTGCTCGGCGTGCTCGAAAAGATGATCAAGCAGCGCAAAGAGTCCGTGACCCAGTTCGAGGCGGGTAACCGCGCTGATCTGGTCGCCAAGGAAACGGCGGAAATAAATCTGTTGCAAACCTATCTGCCGGCGGCGCTCAGCGAGCCCGAGATCGACGCATTGATCGTCGAGTCGATCGCTGCGAGCGGTGCCACCAGCATCAAGGACATGGGCAAGGTCATGAATCTCGTCAAGAGCAAGGCACAGGGTCGCGCGGACATGGCGGCCGTCGGCGCGAAGATCAAAGCCAAGCTCAGCGGTTGACAGCCCGCGGTCCATGGCCGGCCGCATTCCGCAAACGTTCATCGATGAGATCGTCGCGCGCTCCGACATCGTCGAGATCATCGGGGCGCGCGTCGCGCTCAAGAAATCGGGTCGTGAGTTCAAGGCCTGTTGCCCGTTCCACAACGAGAAAACTGCCTCGTTTTGGGTGAGTCCGGACAAGCAGTTCTACCACTGCTTCGGTTGCGGCGCGCACGGCACGGTCTTGGGCTTCCTGATGCAATACGAGAAACTCGAGTTTCTCGAGGCCGTTGCGGATCTCGCCGAGCGGGCCGGACTCGAGGTGCCACGCGAGGCCGGAGCGGGTGGCCGCGAACCGGGCAGCGGGGATCTCTACGAAATCATGGCCGACGCGGCGCGGTTCTTCGCGCAAAACTTGGCCGACGCCGAGCGCGCGCGCAGCTATCTCGACCGGCGCGGCGTCGAGGCGGGGATTGCAGTCAAATTCGCACTGGGGTACGCGCCGGACTCGTGGAACGCGCTGCTGACCCGTTTCGGCGCGGAGGAGGCCGGTCGACGGCAACTGCTGCAGGTCGGCCTGATCATCGAGCGCGACACCCGCGGCGGCGAACGCCAGGCAGGCTTTTACGACCGCTTTCGCGACCGCTTGATGTTTCCGATCCGCGATGCGCGCGGACGTGTGCTCGCCTTCGGTGGCCGGGTCATCGATCAGGGCGAGCCGAAATACCTCAATTCGCCCGAAACACCCCTGTTCCACAAGGGCCGCGAACTCTACGGACTCTACGAGGCACGCCAGGCAAGGACCGACTTCAAGCGGCTCATGATCGTCGAGGGTTACATGGATGTGGTCCGGCTGCATCAGGCCGGCATAACCTATGCCGTGGCGACACTCGGCACGGCGACGACCCAGGAACACCTGAACAAGATATTCCGGATCACGAGCGAGGTCATTTTCTGCTTCGACGGGGATCGCGCGGGTCGAGCGGCGGCCTGGCGCGCCTTGGAGAATGCCTTACCGATGGCGCGCGACGGCCGCGAGCTCAAGTTCCTGTTTTTGCCGGACGGCGAGGACCCCGACACGCTCGTCGCCGCCGAAGGCGCCACGGCGTTCGAAGAGCGGCTGAGGACGGCCCTGCCGCTGTCGGAATACCTGTTGCGCCAGCTGACCGAACAGGTCGATTTGGCGCATGTCGACGGTCGCGCAAAGCTCGCCGCGCTCGCGCGGCCCCTGTTCGCGCGCATGCCGGAGGGGATCTATCGCGAACTGCTGGCGGACCGCTTGGCGGCGCAGATTCAGATGCCGGCGGCCAAATTGAAGAGCCTGCTGCTCGCCGACGGCGGCAAGCGCGAGAACCTCCGCCCTGCCACGGAACCCTCGAGGGGGTCGCGGGGTCGAGAAACCTTGGGACGGGGCGGAATCAGCGTCGGACGCGGCAACCTGCTCCGGCAAGCGATCATGCTCGTGCTGCACCATCCCACCGCGGCCAAGGCCGTCAAGGACCCTGGGGCGCTGGCCGGATTGGATAGGCCGGGAGTCGCCGTCTTACAGGAGCTACTCGAGCAGGCGAGAGCAACGGCGGCACCGTCGACGGCCAGCTTGCTGGAGCGCTGGCGCGACCGACCCGAGTTCGGTCGCTTGGCCGAACTCGCGACCATGCAGCCGCTCGTGGCGGACACGGCGGCGGCGGCCAGCGAGCTGCAAATGGCGGTCACCAAGCTGATCGAGGCGCATGGCCCCGGGCGGCGAATGAACGAATTGCTGCAAAAAGCGGAGGACGTGGGCTTGGATTTGGAAGAAAAGGCCGAATTAACTGCTCTGTTGAAGTCGAAGAGCCGGCCGGGCCAGCAAGACGGCCAAAAAGGGCAACCCTGAGGGGCACCGCGGGCAGGTTTCCGCGCTTCGGCCGACAAGCTAGTGGCTACGGATTGATCAAAATCGTATACTAGGCGGCTTCGCTTTGACTTTTTTATGAATTGTCACTCTAACTTGAAGCACAGTACGAGGCGTACACCTTGATCAAAAAAGCGCCGCAGGGCACAGCGACTCAAATCGCAGACGAGCGACAGTCCCAACTGAAGCTCCTGATCGCGCGCGGCAAGGAACAGGGCTACCTCACCTACGCTGAAGTCAACGACCATCTGCCGAGCGAGATCGTCGATCCGGAACAGATCGAAGATATCGTCAACATGATCAATGACATGGGCATTCCGGTCTACGAAAAGGCACCGGACGCCGAGTCGCTGTTGCTGACCGACGCAACCGCCGCCCCCGACGAGGAAGCCGTCGAGGAGGCCACCGCGGCTCTCGCCAATCTCGATGCGGAATTCGGCCGGACGACCGACCCGGTCCGCATGTACATGCGTGAAATGGGCACCGTCGAGTTGTTGACCCGCGAGGGTGAAATTCGCATCGCGAAGCGCATCGAAGAAGGCCTCGAGGCCGTGAAGATCGCGCTCGGCAGCTATCCTGGCACCTACGAGTTGCTGCTGCGCCATTACGAATCGGTGAAAGCGGGCCAAATGCGCCTCGTCGACGTCATCGTCGGCTTCGTCGATCCGAACGCACCCGATGAAATCGCGCAGCCCCAAAACCCGAAGATGATGGCGCTCGAGCGCGAGGAAGCGGCCGGCGACGAAGAAGAGTCCGACGGCGACGAGGAGGAGGAGGCGATCGATACCGGTCCGGATCCGGAGGAGGCGGCGAAGCGCTTCCTGTCCTTGAGCAAGGCGCAGCATCAATACGTCAATGCCCTCGACAAACTCGGTTCCAAGGATCCGAAGACGCTCAAATTGCGCAAGAAGATTTGCGCCGAGCTCATGGAGCTCAAGCTCTCGCCGAAGATGTTCGACCAGCTCATCGACAATCTCCGCCAGCACGTGACCGAGGTCAGGCTGCTCGAGAAGGAGATCATGTTCCTCTGCATCAAGCAGGCGGGCATGCCGCGCAAGGACTTCATTTCGACGTTTCCGAAGAACGAGACGAGCACGCGCTGGCTCGACAAGCACATCAAGGCGAAGAAGCGCTATTCGGCACCGCTAGCGAAGTTCAAAGACGAGATCGAGCGGCGGCAGAACAAGCTCAAGGATCTCGAGGGCCTGTTTCACGTCCTGATCAACGAGATCAAGGAAATCAATCGCGAAGTCTCGATCGGCGAGGCGAAGGCGCGGCGCGCGAAGAAGGAGATGGTCGAGGCAAACCTGCGTCTCGTGATCTCGATCGCGAAGAAATACACGAATCGCGGCCTGCAGTTCCTCGATCTGATCCAGGAAGGCAACATCGGCCTCATGAAGGCCGTGGATAAATTCGAGTACCGTCGCGGCTACAAATTCTCGACCTATGCGACCTGGTGGATCCGGCAGGCCATCACCCGTTCGATCGCCGATCAGGCGCGCACCATCCGTATTCCGGTGCACATGATCGAGACGATCAACAAGCTCAATCGCATTTCCCGTCAGATGCTCCAGGAAATGGGCCGCGAGCCCACGCCCGAGGAACTCGCGGTGCGCATGGAAATGCCGGAGGACAAGGTCCGCAAGGTCCTCAAAATCGCCAAGGAGCCGATCTCGATGGAAACGCCGATCGGCGACGACGAGGATTCGCACCTCGGCGATTTCATCGAAGACACCTCGGTGTCCTCACCGATCGACTCGGCGACGACGGAGTCCTTGCGCGAGACGACGCATTCGGTGTTGGCGCAGTTGACGCCGCGCGAGGCCAAGGTGCTGCGCATGCGCTTCGGCATCGACATGAACACGGACCATACGCTCGAGGAAGTCGGCAAGCAGTTCGACGTGACGCGCGAGCGCATACGGCAGATCGAAGCCAAGGCTTTGCGCAAGCTGCGTCATCCCAGCCGCAGCGAACAACTGCGCAGCTTCCTGATGGACGACTGAGCCCACGGGAGCGCGCGGGCCTGCCCGCTGAAGTCCCGGGGTCTTAAGGTCCGAACAGCTTCACGGCTTTGCCCGAGTCCGGGCTCGTGGTGGTGCCTTCGTAGCGCAGGCCTATTTTCTGCAGGACGGCGATCGATGCATGGTTGTCGACCGCCGTGATGCCGACGATGCGATCCAACCCGTGCGTGCGGCGCCCGTGCTGCATGACGGCGAGCGCCGATTCGGTGGCGTAGCCCTGGCCGGCATATTGCGGCAGGAACGCGAAACCGATGTCAGGATGCTCCAACCAGTCGCGCTGCAGGAGTCCGCAGATCCCGATGGGTATCTCGGGCGCGCGCAGCGGCGTGCGCAGCGCCGTCAAAAAGAGTCCATAGCCATGGCGCTGATAGCTCAGCATCGGTCCCTCGAGGATGTAATCGCCTGCATCGGCGAGATTGCGCACCCCCTTGTCGCCGATCTGGCGGATGAAGCTTTCCTGATTGAGCAGGTCGAGGATGAACTCCGCGTCCCGCAACTCCATGAGCCGCAAGCTCAAGCGGGCGGTCAGGATCGGGCTCATGCGGGCGCCAACTCCGCACCCACGAGTCCCAAGGCCGCCGCGAGCAACGCGTAAGAATGGCGGCGCGCCGCGGGATCGAAGGTCCAGGTGTTGATGAAAATTTCTTCCAGACCGTATTGCTGCGCGAGCGCGACGAGGCGCGCGGCGACCGCAGGCGCAGTGCCGGCAATCGCACGCCGGCGCACACCAAGAATCACGTCGCGCTCGGCCGGGGTGTAGGACTGCGCCTGAACTTGGGCGGGCGAGAACAGGGGCTCGCGCAAGCCCTTGTCGAATCCCACGCGCCAATGTTCGCGCGCCGTCAGCAAGCGCTGCGCCTCGGCATCGGTATCGGCCGCCAGCGCCCAGACACAAATGGTCGCTTGTGCAGAAGGGTGACGCGCGCTCGGCCGGTAATCGCGCCTATAGAGCGCGAGTGCCTCTTCGGCACCTTCGCCGTCACGGAAGAAGTACGCATAGGCATAGGGCAGCCCCAGAAACGCGGCCAGTTGCGCGCCATAATTCGAGCTGCCGAGGATCCACAACTCGGGGCTCGTCGGACCTTGCGGATGGGCCATGATCGCACGATGGGGATGGCCCTCTGGCAGCGCGATGCCCGAGACCCAATGCTGTAATTCCTGGACTTGGCGCGGAAAGTCGTCGGCATTGGAATGCGGATTCAAGGCCATCGCGGTCAGACGATCGGACCCCGGGGCCCGGCCGACGCCGAGATCGATACGCCCCGGCGCGATCGCCTCGAGCACGCGAAATTGCTCGGCGACCTTGAGCGCCGAGTAATGCGGCAACATGACGCCCGCGCTGCCGACGCGGATACGCGGTGTCGTCGCAGCGATGGCCGCGATCAAGATCTCCGGCGCCGACCCCACGATGCTCGCACTGTTGTGATGTTCCGAAACCCAGAATCGCTCGTAGCCCAAAGCATCGCAACAGTGTGCGAGACGCAGGGACTCTCGAATCGCGAGATCCTGGGAGCTGCCCGCCGACGCGGGCGATTGATCGAGCACGGACCATTTCATTTCGAGTTCAGCTCGAACATTGTCGTCGTAAGCGCAGGGTCGCTCCGTGCGGTAAGGAACAGACCGTACCTCCGTAGGGACGATATACGTGGTTTTGCCGCCGCGCAGCAGCGATCAATCGGGCGACCCAGATGTTGGGCCGCCCGAGGCAATGAACCTACTGGTTAGTAGGCCGCTGCTTTCAACGCTTCCGCGAAGTGAAGCACGTCGAGCGTGCCGATACCGGCCGCCGGGCTATACCCGTTCCTACCCAGGAAATAGTCGTTGTCGCCGTACTTGATCACGTTGAACGGCGCCGACTTGCCCGTGTATGCCCCCGAGCTTTTTGCGAGCGCGTACAGCGGCACGTTGAGGAGCCCAAAGCGGCCACCGACATATTGACCCATCAGCGCCGTGACGCCGTTCAACTGCGGTGCGACGAAACTGGTGCCACCGTAATAGGTCTCGATCTCGAACCCGTTGCTGCTCGACGTATAGTAGATCACATAGCCGGTATCCGGGTCGGCATTGAATGAGATGTCCGGAACGTTACGGCCGGCATAGTACGCAGGAATCGTCAGCAAGACGGTCGGCGGACGTGGCGTAAACTCGATGAACTGCTGATCCGGTTGAGTCCTCTGAATACCGGCCAAACCGTTCTGATAGAACGGCAACGGATAAATAAAGCTGATTCCGCCACCACCGCCGACCGGGAAGATTCCGCACGCGAGCGGATCGTAACCAAGATCTTGACAGAGCGGCACGAGGTAATCCCAACTCCAGACGCGCTCGTTCGGAATGTTGACGGTCACGATCTGCCCGGTGGAGGTGATTTGGAAAGTCTGCGTGCCGGGGAGCGTCGTGCCGCCCGCGGCCGTGATGTAGGGATCCGAGGCCGGATCAAGGACGCTCAAGGCCAGGCTGAAATCGGGCGGTAGATTGCCGTCGTTCGCGGCGTAGGCGCCTGAATCGCCGGCGGCGGCGAACATCGTTTGACCTTGAATGGCAGCCTGCAGAAACACTTGCTCGAAGGCCACGAGTTCACTGACGGTCTTGCCGTTGTAGGGGTCCGTCACGGGCGAAAAATTGATGTCGTCGAACCACTCCCATTCGCCCCAACTGACCGAAATCGAATCCGCCTTGTTGTCTTCGACCGCTTGGACGAAGGCATCGAGGAAGGCCTGACTGGTGTTGGGCGCCTGGTAGACGATGATGTCGGCACCGGGAGCGATGCCGCCGGACTGTTCGACGTCGAGCGTCGTTTCGATCGACCCGGATGCATCGCTGGGCGGCCCCGCACCGCCGTCGACCGCGACCACGTTGATACGATTCTGCGCCACGTTGAGGCCGACGGCTGACCAATAGGCATAGGGGTCACTGACCGTGAGATTGGCCAAGGTCACGATGCCGATGGTCCGACCGGTGCCGCTGATGTTTTTCGCGGTCAACGGCGCCACGTCGTAATAGTTCGCGAAGTCGGTCACGGTCCACAGACCGGGTGGATTGCCGCTCGCGCTCGGCTGAGTTTTCGCAGGCTTGCGTGCCGCGCCTTTTTCGAAGGCGGCGACGTTTTGCGGCACGAATTGCGGACGCGTGCTGAGGCCGATCACGCCGGCAACGGTGTCAGCGACTTCGGTAGGCAGGCGCCCGGCAGTCGTCGGTTGCTGGTAGCGATAAGCCGGACTCGCGCCCGTCGCCGCCACCTCGTAAACCTGCAAGCTGACGTGGAACGCGTTTTCGATCGCAGCGGCGCTGCCGGTCACGCTGAGTGTGCTCGCGCCGGACCGGGTCGCCGTCAATCCGTACTTGGCGAGGCTCTTCACGACGGCCGCGACGCTCGCATCGGACTGCCCGAACTTCGATCGGAATTGTTCCGGCGTGAGGAATTGCTGATAGTTGGCGCTGCCCTTCGTGTAGAGGCTTTGCAAGTACGCTTGTGCAGCGGCCTCGTCCGGCATTTTCAGCGTGAGCGTGACGCTGATTCGCTCGGCACCGTAGAAGTCGTCGGCCGCGCCGACCAGTCGCGGTGCCGGTGTCGACTTGTTCGGAAAGGGAACGGCGGCGGAGACCGCCGACGCGGAGGCGGTAACTGCCGATAGACCCAAAGCCCCCATGGCACACGCGCTTGCTAGCCAATGAATAGTCATGGTCATCCTTTGACGTCTGGTATTTGACGCGGTTGAACGAAGCTTGGGAAATCCCACTTATGGTTCGCGAGTGTGAACTCGGTCACACCACTCTAGGGCGCGCGCGCATCGGGCGTCAAGGTTTGTGATGCCATGTGCGCAAATACTGCCCGTATTTACATAATCCAAGCCATTACGAGCGCGACGGGCGGTAGACTTCGTCGGGCGTCATGTTCTTGTCGCTGATCAAGACTCTGCTGAGAGAGTTGGTGCTTCCGCCGGCAGCGCCGCTGTTGCTGGCGCTGTTCGGTCTCGTCATACTCCGGCGCCGCCCGGTCTTGGCGCGGTACTGCCTCGTGATCGGCATCGGTTCCCTCACGCTGCTGTCGATGCCGCTCGTCGCGAGCGCGTTGACGGGTCTCGTCGAGCGCTATCCCGCCTTGAACCTCGCCGCGCCGACCGGCGCACAAGCCATCGTGATCCTCGGCGGCGGCGGTCAGCGCAGCTTCGCCCCGGACTACGGGGGTCCGGCCGCGAAACCCGTTCTGCTCGAGCGGCTCGAATACGGCGCTTACCTCGCGCATCGGACCGCACTGCCGGTCTTGATCACGGGGTTTCACCTCGAAGTGCGAGCGATGCAGGCAACCCTGCAGCGCAGCTTCGCGGTCGTGCCGCGCTGGGTCGACGACCAGTCCTACGACACCTTCGAGAATGCGCGGAATTCGGCGAGGTTGCTGCAGGCCGATGACATACACCGGATCATTCTGGTGACCAGCGCCGCCCATCTCTGGCGTGCCTCTCAGGAGTTTGCGGCAGCCGGTCTCGAGGTCGTGCCCGGGCCGGTCGGCGTTGCGGAGCCGCGCACAGTCGAATCGCTCGGCGTCGTGCCGGACGCGGATGCGCTCGCCAAGTCCCGGACTGCGTTGTACGAATTGCTCGGCGAGAGCGTGCGGCAGTTCTTCTCCGTGACGGGGCTGAGGCGGCAATGAGGCAGGGCCATGCCAGCACCGATCTTTGCGCTGTGGTCAGCGACTACGTTGCGTGTCCGCTACCGAAGCGGACCGCAGCGGACGATGTCGATGGAAGTGGCGGCTCCCGTCGAAGCTTTGTAAACGGCGACGAAGGCGAGGTTCATGGTGAGTTTGATGCCTTCAACCCCCGCATAGCTGCTCTTATAATCCCGATCGTGGCTCAGATCGGTTTCATCGGCGGTCGAGAGCGCGTGACGGTACCAATCCTCGACCGACGTAAGAGAATCCAAGCTTTGCGCGGAGAAGTGCATGCACCATCGGCCAAGATCATCGGTTCTCAGGCGATCCTCCAGCTGCGTGCGAGCGACGTTCGGGTAGACGGGCAATCCGGTGGGATTGGCAACGACGGCAGCCAATGCAAACGGCGCGCGATTCATCAAGGCAAAGGCGTAAATCACGACAGCGGCGCCCCAACTGAAGCGCGTCAGTGGCACGGGATCACGCGGATCAAAATTTGCGACATCCGTCTTAATCGACCGATCGATCAAATTCTTGAGGGATCTCGGATCGCTTCGACAGGCGCTCAGGCAAAAAGCAAAGGCCACCACCGATGCTAGAAGCGCCGTAAGCCCCAGGCTGCCTTCGGGACGAGACGGCTCAATTGACGGCGGACCGGCGCATCGAAGTATTTATCCACCAGCCAGCATCCCGTGATCAGTACGACCAGCAACGGGAGTAGCGAGTACGGCGCGGCGACCCCTGGCTGTGCGGCGACGCCGGACCTGATCGGCAACAGCGAATTCAATACGGCCGAGATGGGACTGTGCAGCACATACACTGCATACGACGTCGTGCCAATGACGAGTGCCGCTCCTTTCAACCATCGCCGCGGGTCGACGAGCGTGCCGCAACACACGATCAACGGAAATACGACGAGTACGCATGTTGCATCCCAAACTGCTCGAAATTCTCCGTGGGGTGATGCGAACAGCGCCACTGCGACGACCGCAGCGATGGCCAGTACCGCGAGATTGCTCTCGGAGCGGCGGGAATTACGTAAGCGGCGCGAGATCAGCACACCGGCGAAGAATCCGAAGGCGGTGCGCACCATTCCGACTGCGAAGCTGGACCAGTCCGTACCGAGATTGATGTTTCCTTGGTGCCAAATCGTCAAAATTATCGCGCATCCAGTCGACAGGCAAACGAGGACCAGTCTGCGGGACGCGAGCAGCGGCCACGCAGCTGCGAACGCGAAATTCACCAGGAGTTCGAAGAACAACGACCAACAGGGAATATTCATGGGAAACAGCTGATCGTTCGGTTTCGCGGGGAAATTCGGCAGAATAAGTAACGCCAGCAATGCCGCCTGTGAAATAGTTTCTGGTTCCCAGTGCAGGCTGTTCCGACCCAACCAGCTCGCCAGAGTCTCAGCGATTCCCAGCAGCGTTCCCAGGAAATACAAGGGATAGAGTCGAATGATCCGGGCTCGCATGAAGGCCAACGTACCCATGCCGGCACGAAATCGGTGCTCATAGGCATGGCTCAGCACGACGCCGCTGATCAAGAAGAAAAGGTCGACGGCGAGATAGCCGCTCGCCGCCGAAATCGGCGCGAACACAGCTTGCATGTGGTAAGTCACGACACCGATCGCTGCAATTCCGCGGAGCAGGTCGAGGCTGTGAAACACGCGGCCTTCCGGCGACTCTTGCGGTCGGCCGATCGGCGTCTCCTGCGGAACAGCGTCGGGGTGAAATCGGAGATCGATGTGCCTGACTCCTCAGAAGCGGGTCTCAAAATCCATCGAGAGACTTGAGCGCTACTATAGGGCTAAATCGCAGACTGGGAAACTGCACTCGTTCCGTGCGCCACGGACGGGCCGCGCACCCGGTTCGCTGGTTGCTTGAATCGACAGTCGATTCCCGCTAGCGTTTCAACGGTTACTGCAGCAAGGTCAAGCAAATCGAATGGTACCTCCGTCGCGTTCCGCAGTGCGAAGAACCGGGCGTCTCGCGCTGGCGCGTAACGGCCTTCTGCTCGTCTTGGGTGTTTGCACGGTGAGTGCGCTCGTCGAGCACGAACTCGAGCGCCGCGACGCCGCTCGCCTGACCGCGAGTGAGACCTTCTACAACGCGCAGGGGCGGCGCATTCGCTATCACCTGACTGGCGCGGGCGCTCCGGGACCCACCCTGGTCCTGCTCGATGGAGGGCACGCGAGCCTCGAGCAGTGGCACGACGTACAGACGGCACTCAGCGCTGTCGCGCCCGTCATTTCCTATGACCGTTGCGGGACCGGGTTCAGCGATCCGGCGGACGCGCATGACGCGGTCGCGAACGCCGCCGAACTCGATCAGCTTCTGCACTCTCCCGGAATCGCGGGGCCGCTGGTGCTTGTTAGCTTCTCGGCGGGCTCGATGACGGCCACCCTGTTCGCCGCCCGACATCTTGATGTGGTCAAAGGGATTGTGCTGGTGGATCCCATCCTTTCGGCAGCCCCCGGCACGCATAGCTGGCGGCGACAGCTATGGCGTGTAAATCTGATGAGTACGGTCGAAGCTTTCTTCGGGTATACGCGTCTGAAACTTTACATCCAGACTCGTCACGTGCCGCCTTCTTCTCCCGAATCGGAGCGATCGCGCGCGATCCTGACGAGAACGAGTCACTGGGTCGCCAGCGCGCGCGAATCTCTGGACTTCGACGAGTCTGCAAGCGAGGCCAACGCGGTCATGGCCACTCGTCCTTTCGCCGACCTACCGTTCGCCGTGCTCAGCAGCGCCGATCCCGCGCAGAGCGCGTACTTCCGCGACATCTTCGATCGGCAGAGCCAACTCGCAGCGAGCTCGCGGCGCGGTGTCGTGCGCACGCTTCACGCCAACCACTCCGAGGTTCTGAACGATCCTGCCGCAGTCGGCGCTGTAATCGATCTGACCCGCACCATTGCCGAGGAAGTGCGGGCATCGGCCAACGCCGAGCGGATGGAGTGACGTACAGCATTTTTGAAATCCGGTGACGAAGCGATCACCGCGAAGAGCGCGCCCGGATCGTAAAGCCGCTCGCCATCCTGACCGTTTTTGGGCAGAATCTGAGGCTGCTTTCGAGTTTGACACGCGGCTTTATCGTTGGCTTCGATCGGGCTTGGAAACTCGCTAGTGCCGCACGGATAAACGCCATGCAGATCGAGCCGACTCGAGTACCAACGGATCGGGCGATGAACGCGCCTGTGTTGCGTACGCTGCTGATCTGCGATTTGGCGGAAAGCACGGCCTTGGTCGAGCAATTGGGTGACCTGCGGGCGGCGGAATTGATGCGCCGCCACGATCGACTCAGCCGCGACCTGCTGCAACGCTGCGGCGGCCGCGAGATCGACAAGACGGACGGCTTCCTGCTGTTGTTCGACCGGCCGCTTCGCGCAGTCGCTTTCGCGCTCGAATACCAGCGCCGGCTCAAGGAGCTCGGGGCGGCCGAGTCGGTCACCTTGCAAGCGCGCATCGGCATCCACGTGGGCGAGATCGTGCTGTGGGAAAATGAGGCCGCCGATACCGCGCAGGGCGCGAAGCCCGTCGAGGTCGAAGGCTTGGTCAAGCCGGTCGCGGCGCGGCTCATGGGCATCGCGCGGCCGGGCCAGATCCTGCTCTCCGGCATCGCCTATACGCTGGCCTTGCGCGCGAGTTCCGAACTCGGGGATGGGTATGACGTGCGCTGGCGCGCACAGGGCAACTACCGGTTCAAGGGCGTGCTGGAGCCGGTTCCGGTTTTCGAGGTCGGCGAAGCGGGTGTCGCGCCGTTCAAAGCGCCGGCATGGTCCGGCAAGGCGCACCGCGAGGTCCCGTGGTGGCGACGCCCGGTGAGTCTCGCGTGCGAAGCTCTGGCAGCTCTTCTTCTGGTTGCGGTGCCGCTCTCTTATTCCCTGCGAAGTTCGCCGACCATCGCGTTCGCCAAGCGCGACTGGGTCGTGGTCGGTGATTTCAAGAATCTGACCGGCGAACCTGTCTCCGACGATTCGCTGCAAACGGCATTTCGGCTCGGCTTGGAAGAATCGCGTCACGTCAATGTGCTGTCGCCGCTGAGAGTACGCGATACGCTGCAGCGCATGCAGCGCGATCCGGACCGGACCAAGATCGACCGCGCGATCGGTGCGGAAGTCGCGATTCGCGAAGGCGTGCGCGCGCTGATCCTCCCGACCGTTGCCAAGGTGGACGGCAACATGCGCATCACGGCCGAAGTGATCGACCCCCATACCCAGACCACGGTCTACACGGAATCCGCGGAGGGCAAGGGCGCCGAGTCCTTGCTCGGGTCGGTGGACCGGGTTAACCAGGAACTGCGTGTGCGCCTCGGCGAAGCGCTGCAGACGGTCTCGAGCGAGTCGCAGCCTTTGGAACAGGTGGCCACCAAGGACCTCGATGCGCTCCGTGCGTATTCGCTCGGATTGCGCGCGTATGCGCATTCTCACCATGCGGACGCGCGAGACCTGTTTCAGCAAGCCGTCAAGCTCGATCCGGATTTTGCGCTGGCCTATATCGGCATCGCGCGCACGTATTACAGCAACGATGACCTCACCACTGCCAAGGTTTACATGGACAAAGCGGCGACTCTCCAGGATCGCTTGTCGGCGCGAGACCGCTTGTATCTGGATGCCTGGTTGGCAGGATTCGGTCCCTCGGGCCCTCTGCTCGCGAAATGGCGGCTGCTGAGCCAGCTCTATCCGGACTATTATCCGGCCTACTACAACACGGCGTTTTTTGGCTGGCAATTGCAAAATCGCGCCGCCGATGGCATTGCGGCGATCCAACCCGCCTTGTCCGAACACAATCCCCAGCGCAGCGACGCCTATTACACGCTCGCGACCCTGCAGGCCGCGGAGAATCAGTTCGATGCGGCGCTCACGAATTACGCCGTGGCGCTGTCACTGGGCGACCCCCAACAAGGAACTGATCGGGCCGCCACGTACGCCGCCCAGCGCCGTTTCGCGGAGGCCGACGAAGTGCTGTCCCAGGCGAAGCCGATGGGCTTCGCCACGATCGATGTGTTTCTGCCGCGAGAAGGGCTCGTACAGCAACTGGATCAGGGGCACTGGGAACACGTGCGTTCGGACATCGACGAGGCCGCCGCCAAGGCCGCCAAAGTGGGCCCCCTCTACGAACGGGCCTACCGCGCGATGGCTTTGAGCCTCGATGACTATACCGAACCCAAGTCGGAGCAGATTCGGGCGTTGCGCGATTTTATCGCCGGCGCGCGCGAAGCCGCGCAAGAGGCGCCCGCGGTCGATCATGAGAAAGCGGTGTTTGTGACGGTATTCGGAGCCTACCTGGCGGCGCGCGCCGGCGATAAGTCTCTCGCCCAGTCCACGCTCGCAGCGACTGCACGCGAAACCTCGGGTAGCGGCTACACGAATCTCGAGCATCTGCAAGCCATTGCCGAGGCGGAGGTCCTATGGCGGGACGGCCGCGCGCCGGAAGCCATCGGGCGGCTCGCGCCTACGATCGACGGGACCGAGCTATACCTGACTCACGTCGCGCTGGTGGATGCGTATACGGCCGCGGGGCGCTACGAGGAGGCCCTGCGCGAGGCGCAGTGGCTCATCGCACATCGCGGACGTGCGTATCTCGAGATCAACAGCTTGGCCGTCCTTCAGCCGCGCAATGTGGTCGAGTCCGATATCGCTATGTTGCGCATGGCGGAACTCGCGCATGCACTGGGTCGCGATGCAGAGGCGCAGAAGCAACTGACCGCGTTCGACGCGGTATGGCCGCCGAACGCGCGGCCGCCGTTTGCGGCCGCGCGCGCGGAACGTCTAAGTCAAGCGCTCGCTCCGAGACACTCCGGTGCCATTGCGTCGAGACCCAGAAGCTTCTCTTTGAGCTCGTCACGAGTTCGTCGAATCTCATCCTTGGAGGCCAATCGCTTGACTGGCCAGCAACGGCTGCGCTTGTGATCCGCCACGGCGCCGAGCTTTTCGATCGCGGCTTCGGGATCGTTCTGGAAATCCTCACGAAACTGGTCATCGCTGCTGAGTTTTTCGAGCAGCTTGTCGATTTGCTCCGGCGTGAGTGCCATAAAGCCTCATTTTGATTGTTGTTGCTGGATTGAAGCGGTTTTAGCGTAACGCTAACCTCGAACTCTGTCCATCGCAGGAGGCGTGCATGCGTATTCGCCGTTGCAGCATGTTGTTGATCGAACCGCGCGAGCGAGTCGAATTCGACCTCGATTCCTTGCTCGACGGCGGCAACGGCTTGCGCACCGAGCGCCAATGGATCGCGCTCGCGCCGCATCTCGAGGGGGAGTGTCTCCTGTCGTCCGAAGAGGTGCTTCTGCTCGGTACCGTACCGAGCCATGAATGGACCGATCAGGACGCTCTGCGCGCGCACGACGATCGAGCGCTACTGGATGGACTGGTCGCCAAGGGTTTGTTGATCGGCGATGCCTTGGAATTCACGGACCTACGCGATCGCGATGAAGCCCTGCGCGCGAGCCACTGGTACACCCATGCGGGCGTGGCACATGCGTTCGGGCGCTGGCACGGCGTCGCCGCGGGTGAACGCTTGCGCAATCACGGTATCCGGAATGTCGCCGCACTGGCCGAACGGCTCGGCGCGCCGCCCGCACATTTTCACAGCCGTCGCAAACCGGAAGAGCGCCTAGCCCTTGCGCCGCCCAAGCCGACCGCAATCGACGCGCTGCTGCGGGGTCGAGCGGTCTGTAGAAATTTCGATGCTGCACGCCGCGTTCCCTTTGCCTTTTTTTCACAGATGCTGCATCGAACATTCGGTGCGCAAGCCACGCATGCGGTGAACGCTGAAACGGCGATCGTGAAAAAAAACAGTCCATCCGCCGGCGGCCTGCATCCCACCGAGGCGTACCTATTGATTCAGCATGTGGAGAATGTCGCGCCCGGTCTGTATCACTATCATGTGGGCGACCACGCGCTGGAACCTCTGAAAACCCTACTGCCCGAAGAGGCGCTCGCGCTGGCCGGACACTTCGTGGCCGAGCAGGAATGGTTTGCGGGCGCACACGTCATGGTGGTGCTTGCACCGCGATTCGCGCGCAACTACTGGAAATATCGCAACCACGCCAAGAGTTATCGCGCGGTGACGCTCGATGTCGGTCACCTATCGCAGACGCTGCAGCTCTCGGCGACCGACTTGGGGCTAGGTGCTTTCGTCACCGCGGCGATCAACGAAGTCGATATCGAACAGGCGTTGGGCTTGGAGCCGATGCAGGAAAGCCCGCTCGCCGTCTGCGGATTCGGCTGGCGCGCCGCCGAGCTCACCCGTATGGAATTGGATCCGCTGCACGCCGTGTGGCCGTCGGGCTAGCTCGATCAGCCCGTTCTGAGGACCGATGCAGCGCCGTGCTCATCTTGGCCTCACCGCTTGCGCCAGGACGGTGGCGCTATACGAGAGCTGAGCAATGCGCACGCCAGTGATCTTGGTGTACAAGGTCGAGAGCGATGCAAGGTTCGCGCCTTGAACCGCTGCACCCATGGCTTCGCGCACGCAGCCCTGGTGAGCTTTCACTGAGTCGTTCGGGCAAACCTGGTCGGCCGCCCGCGAGAGCCGGCGATAGAGGGTGTGCACATCCTCGTTGTTCGCAAGGTTCAAATCCGCGTAGCTGACCTTGGTTGAGGCGGCAACGTCACTTGCCTGGCAGTACGAGGAGCTCAACGCGGCGCTCGCCGCGGCAATCGCCAAGAAGGTCGTCGTTAAAGTCTTGTTCAAGTTGACTCCAGTGCTTGTTTTGCCCGACGGCTCGCCGGATCTGCAGGGTAGAGAGTGCGCCGCAACAAAACTGTGCGGCGCGGCTCAAGTCATCGCCGCGCAGCGTGCGCGCGTCACACCTCGAGAGACCGGATCAATGGGATCTATGAAGATAGGAGTGCTGAGGCAGAGGCCGCATGGTGCCCGGCGGAATTCGATCAATTTGGCGGGTACGATCTACACGCATGCGCGGCAGACCTTACGAGTGGGTGTACGAACGATTTCGCTAGTTGACATCTACAAAGGGCGGCGGTCCGATTAAATGCGCAACGCAGGTTTTATCATCTACGATGACTATGGGCCTCATGCTTCACTGACCGCGTTGCCCGTTCTGAATGAACACTTTGCCAACATAGACGATCGCCCATTCGCATCGCTTTCCGTCTTGGCAATGATAAGCGAACTGCCATGCTTCAAACCCAGCGGAGGAGAAGCCGCTGGCCGTGATGCAGACAAGAAATAATGTTCCGGGAAGACTCGTCATGACTACTCAAAGCGAGCCTCAGTTGATATTTGTCGAGGTGGTCAACCTACTCCCCATTCACGCGGCAGCTGATCGCCCCTCCGATTCCATAGATTCGCGCGGACGAATCTTTTGCATGACCGCTTTGCCTATCTTCGTCGTCGCAACTTCTAGATCGTATTGGGACTGAAGGTTTTGCCACACCTGCGCGCTGGTCCCGAAGTACCGCGCGAGCCGCAACGCCATTTCTGCTGTCACCCCACGTCGACGCGCGACGATCTGAGTGATCGTCGGTCGGGACACCCCGAGTTGCTTGGCCAAGCGGTAGGCGGTGAGACCGAGCGGTTCGAGAAAGTCATTTTGCAAAATATCGCCGGGGTGCACAGGTCGAAGTTTCTTGGTTGCCATGGATGAATACTCGTGCCTCTGTCAGTGGTAGTCGACGATTTCCGCGTC
>Ga0116228_10000430_pt1 | contig 31774 bp, 19 predicted proteins | sample S1TSphfallax_2_FD_89694 | JGI IMG/M metagenome (GOLD analysis project Ga0116228, IMG submission 89694) | Host-associated microbial communities from peat moss isolated from Minnesota, USA - S1T2_Fc - Sphagnum fallax MG | ecosystem: Host-associated > Plants > Peat moss > Unclassified | place... | reverse complement strand
TGTATGAACTTGAATGATCAATTTGTGTGTAGCATTGAATCAAACTTGGTGTATTGATTTGTAAAGGTGTGTGTTGCTTTAGTAGCAAGGTTCATCTTGGGCTTGGGTATGATTCCCACACATGCATATCATTTAACAATTGTTGTGTATCATGTGCACATTATGAATGTTACATTTTGATGCATGTGTTTTCTTTTCTATGCATCTTCCAATTTCTATGCATATTGCTACTTAGTTTGCAAGTGTGAAATTTCTATCAAGATGTTTAGCTCATGTTCAAATTCTCTGCATATTCCAATTTGTTTTTGGAGGGTTTAGGGTTTAGTTTGAATTTTTTTCATGGTATTGCATAAACATTGCATGTTCAAGATTTTGTGGATGTTTGAAAGTTTGAGATTTTTGTCATTGTGTCATGTATATGGTCAAGATTTCTATCCATGTTGAAATTTCTATGCATGATCAAATTTGTATTTGCAAGTTTTAGTTTTTCAACATTCACCAAATTCTATATTGTCTAAATTGGTGAATAGTCAAAAATGATAAAGGTGGCATACATTTGTTGCTATAAACCACACATTGGCTTGATAATTGCATCGTAAAAAATCAACACCCATCATAATTTAGCATTAGCTGAATACACTTTAATTTCACAGAAACTAATAAACCAACAATGTATACAGTATGACACGATTGTAGCCATAATAGTAATTCTAGAGCCCACAGAGTGGCCACCATCGAAGTAGTTGGTGGGTGGGTTCATCATGGCAAAGCACAAGAATTCCCTGTAATGCGTGCCGCGTGATTAAACTGGTCAAACATTAGGATTATTGCTTTAGAGTGAAGAACAGAATGGCTGCCCAATGCAGTGGAAGGGTACCCATAAAAGAACAATTGCGCAACAAGAATCGTACCTGCTTCCGGCCTACTGTCGACTCATCATGATCAGAGCTTTGGAAATCCCAACAAACGCAAAACCACCATGTGTAAAGGTGCTGATTGTACAATTTTAGGACTTTATCCTTATGGCGGGTTAAAAATACTTTTTGGAGGTCAAGTAAACCGGACTTGCTTTTAAAAACTTCATGGCTGGGATCGATGAGTCTTTCCTCCCACACGCTAGCTCACAGCTGTTGCATTATTACTGGGTGATTTCAATCCCAACAACGGAATTGCTGTCTTGAATGAAACGGCATCTCTAAACTGTTTTTATTTTCATTGGCTAAATTTAGTTAGTTGGCGAATTCTTTTCAAAACTATTATAAATTATATGTGTTTCTTGGTCTTCGAGTTGCCAACTTTTAAAGCAATCAGTGTTTTGGGAGAAATCGCTAGATTTCTCTATTGAGTTCTCTAGTATGTAGCCAAAAATATGAAGGATGCTTAAACCTTTTTACTTTCACATCCTGTTTATAGCCAATTTTTTCAAAACTTTCTTATGGATGATTGCCACTTCAGCTATATCACAAAAAAGTAAAAACAAAGAAAAACACTCTTAGTTCCCATTTTTATGAAGCAGCCGAAGTGGGCCATCATTCACATTTTTCGCTACATGCCAGAATCCGATAGAGAAATCTTCTGATTTTGGGGAAAAAAGTCGAAATTTGACTACTAAAAAACTGTATACTCTATAATACTGGCAGCCATTTTGGAAAAAAAAACCAACTAGCTAAATTTAGGGAGAAAAGAAAACACTGCGACACTTTCCAAAGACCTATCCGCGGTATTGGAATCAGGGACCGAGATGGGATGCAACAAACCTACAGCAAGCAAACACTCAAATAGGGAATCAGTAGGACGGAAGCACCAGAATCTGTAAGTCTTTGTCTCGTGCTCATCGTCTCTTGAACTGCAGCAGCGCTTGTGGTCACCAATCCTTGGGCTCCAAGACGCATACCGATTCCGCCTTCTTTGAAAATGATGTCGCATGTGCCTAGAGTTGCAAACACTAGGAATAGAACTCTACTCCCGACAGATTGACGACGTTTTGGTAAAATTTGTACGCGGTTACTTGTAGGAGGATACTTCATGTCACCTCCTGCAAATTCTACTACTCTTTGGGGTTTGTGGACTCTGCCTAGTTTCCTGGAACAAGACGTTTCTCTTTTGAAGCAACTGAGTGTGTTACAAAGTGATAGAGACACTGGCGCTGAACTATAAATTAGGAGCTAGTTATCAGTAAGCAGTTTTAAAGAAGGACTCCACAAAGCGGCGGGGCTCTGTACATCATCTGCGAACGGATCATCATCATGTCAGGCTTTATTAGCGATGTGAGTTTTGGGTAGTCCATCACACGAAAGTCATGTTTTTTCTTCTTCTTCTTTGGGGTTGCTGATCAATAAGTTTATTTGTTGTCAATAATTGCATTTTGAGTACTAGCGCAACAGGAAGCAATTACCAGTAGGTTTCTGTTGTTGCAGTTACACAGTGACGACGTAGAGTAGACTATTGTCTTGCTGAGAACCTGCAGTTCCTGACGTGATGTGATATAACTGTTGTACCTCTTGTTGTTCTCGATTGCAGTTGATCCATGGAACCTCATCTCGTCATTATCCTCGTTATCACTATGATGATTCAATGGTCTCGTACGGAGGCGGCATGGGCATGTTGCCGGTAAGTTTAAATCTCCAGCTTGCAGAGAGCTTGAATCAGGGTTTGTGTAATAGGATTCCATATTCTCGAGCGAGACAGACGAAATAACTCTCAACTCTACAAAATTGAAAGTTCAAGTTTCTTAGTTAGGGACTAACTTTGCTTCATGTCCAAGTCCTCACAAAGGCTGACCACCGCCGTAAGAGTGTTTCCTCAAGCTGGTTGTAGCGAGCTGCTGTTTTTTTTTTCTTGACTGAGATTAATAATCCAGGATTATCTTCTGTTTGCTGCTCGCAGGACGTTCAGTTGTATGTGCCCATGGAAAGTATGAGGGACGTTGAAAGGGTGAAGAATGCACTGGAGAGAGAAGGTAATGATTGGTCTACAATATGTCCAGCCAAAGTCGCATGTATGTCTTATTAGTTCCTTTTTAGCCGAGGAGATACTACAATGCTGTTGATGTACGAAACTAGCTGTGATCATGCAGAAATAAAGTTGGCAGAGATTATGCTATTTACTTGACCTTTATACTTCCAGTTTTTGAAGTCTTGCAGAACTCAAAGTCGGAACCGAAACTTATTTTCGCTAAACCAAACACCAGCTGTGACGGATTGTTAAAGCAACAAACTATGATTTCTTGAACAGATTAAACCATTAGTGCATGTGCTGCACAGGTAATGTGCATGTGAAAATATACTAATCCAGCGAACTTCTGGGTCTTCCTATGGGGTACTGGGACTTAACATGTACTTGAATTATGCGTGCAGGAGCGCACAGAGTGATTTGCGATGTGGTGAATCAGACTGTAACGGTGACAGGAAACGTACCACCTGAAGAGTTGCTCAGACGAGTGAAACGAATCAAGAGACATTCCCACATACTGTCGTACAGCAGTCCTTACGGAGATTCTTCAGCTTATGGGTACAACAACGGCGGCCTCCAAACAGGTCTTTCTTCATATGGACCCTCCATGTACAACAACATCGGATCATCCAGCTTGTACGGATCAGCCGGCTACCCGGGTCGGGGTTACAGCAATCGCTACCCTATGAGCCCACCTGCGTACTCTAGCTACTCTGGGTATAGCCAACCTTACGACTATGGTGCGGGGTACTCTTACCGCGACAACTTGTTACCGCCATCTCCATTCAGTTATTACTAGCTAGCTAGCTAGTTATAGCAACAGAAGATGAAAGCTGTGATCGCTGGGGGTGAACACATGGGCTCCCTGGGGCTGAAACCGCTTGCAGTTGGATCGCTGCAACAGCATGGAGCAACTGCTTTTTGGTTCACGCAGCAGCCCGAGTTGCATCTGTGCGACAGGGATTTGCAACAACATGGACCAACTGCTGTTTGGTTCACACAACCCCAGTTGCATCTATGTGCGGGAAATTTACTAGTTCTTTTGAAATGTGTCGCTGAAGTACTTAGGCTCTCACACAATCGACCACACAAGTCTTTCCAGGTTTTCTCAGGAATTTCATTTTGTCCAAATCATTTTGACTTTTTTTGGACAAATGATCAAATCATGATCATTAGTCTAAAGCACTTGTTGTACCTTCATTGCTTGGAGTGTAAATGAGAGTTGGATTAAATTTTTGGAAAAATTCCCCAGTGAGTTTACAAATTCTGATTCAATCCTGAGTTTTAACTTCAAGCACTGATTAGGGAATCTCCAATGGCAGCAGTAAAATGGACTGTACATTGTACTTTGGATGAAGTACAACCTTTGCAATTGTGTAGAACTCAGTTTTGACCTGTAAATATAGACCAGGTATGCAGTGACTTTAAAAGGACAATCACATGATTACGTATGTAGTATTAGCCACTGTACTTTGGTTTGTAGGCGTTTATACAAAATTTTGATCTCAATTTTGTGATTACCCCCTTTCGGATAAGACTTTATTCCATTGAAGTATGTGACCATACACAATGAACTTGCCCTATTTTTTTGTATTGCAGAGTCTGGAAACTCTGTTTATATGTAATTTTATGGAAATTTGTAGTGCATGTGACTTTGCTATTTTTTGTTTCATTTGTACATAAGGTTTACTGCTTCTGAAATAGTTGCAAATAGTGTTCGAGAGAAAGAGGAATGTGCCTGGAGATGTGCCAGATTTGTGGAAGATAGACAAGTTTAACTTGCAACATGGCTAGGCTTGTATATCTTTTGATTTATCTTTTCATTCTTTATCCCATTAGAATGAAAAATGACTCAGCTCTTGCATTCTCTTACTCTAAATCTCCCTGAGTTTAGTGACAGTGCATTTTTCGCAATAGGTCCTCACAGGGTTTAGATGCCCCTTCAACCATAGCACTACTAGGCCTTTATAGCACTTAATTATGAGCTCAAATGAGAAAGTATGACCCCAGAGTTGGGAGAAAGTATGATCCCAGAGTTGGGGGGTCTTGCTGGTTGAAAAACATTGGATAGAACACATTAGACTCTTATCTTCATGCATTTTATTACCTATGAACATAAATTTGAAACCTTATGCTAGGACACGTGTTCTCCTATAAAGATGAGATTAATAATTTAATTAAGTGTAGACTCTTTTTTATTATTATTCAAGTGAGTCCATTCACGATTGGGGTACCAAAAGAGTGTCCAACTGAAAAATGATTGCAAAGAATAACTTTGAATTTTTAAAAACCTTACATTATTGTAATTGTATTGGATTTTTATATGTGAATGGATAAAATGATGTCTTCTTAAATTAATAAAGTTATTTTAAAATAATTTGGATACTTTGTAAATGTTATTTTGAGTTTTATAAATAAAAGTAATCAAGTGTTTAAAATACATTTTCAAAAAAATTTAAAAGGATTGCACAAAGTCATATGATTGATTAAATTTTTTTTGTACAACAAAAAACATGCCCCCTTCTATGAAAGTATATGTTCATTGAATGAACTTGATGAAAAACCAAATCATACAAAAATTTCAAAGTTTTTAAATTTTGAAGGAAAGGTTACAAGGCAAAGGATTCATTTTTTTAACCATTTGATGAAAAAAAAATGTTCAATGGGTTCAAAATGTCTAGCTTTAGATGCAAGTCACATGTGCAAAAAAACTCTTGCCAAAAAACATGTATAATAATCCATTGAAATTCATTTGAATTATTTTTCCCTTTTTGACATCAAACCAAAATATTTATACACAATTATGTATGAATGTGAAAAATCACAATTAACACATGAATCATCTTATGTTGGACTATTCTTAAGTTTGTTTCATGTAAATATTATTTGTAAAATGTAGCTTTACAAAGTCATTAAGTCTTTTTTTCCTTTCTTGTTACCCTAATTGTGCATGGACCCAAATTTAATTTTTTTTAATAATAAGCCTAAATATTTGCAATAATAGTCACACAATCATGAAGGTGTTTAGGGTTTTGAATTACAAATATTTTGAATAATAACTTAATACCCTAAGATCAATGATTTCGATGATGCCATTTGGGGAATTCTGCAAATCTCTTTGTGGATTTAAGAAAAGAACATTGTGATGTTGCTTCTGTAATTCTCTCCAAATCCAAACTTTTCCTTGCCTTTCTAACTCTCTTGTCTTTCTCCCTTAAGTCTATTTCAAATTTTCCTTCTTTGTCAATATTTTTCTTTTTCTCTCCACTTCATTTTTAATGTTAATGTTTCCTTCAAGAAGTTGAGTTTCTTTTTATGAATTTGTGTGTGTCTAGGTCCAAAGAATGTCGCAACCACTAGTAGAAAACGACCATTTTGTAATTGGTCCATGTGACTAATTTTTAGTTGCAAGTGACATTTGCAACTAAAATATCAATAGTCGTATTCGACAAGTTGCATTGACATTAATTGCAAATGACAACAAATTTTGGATGAAAGAAAAAATCAACAAAATATGCCTTCATCCTTTAACAAATCATATATGTATTGTCGCTTGTAGCTAAGATGTGACATTTTAGGTGAACAATGGGAACAAGCTATGTGTTGCCACGTGTCCCAATTCTTAATAATTAACAATATTTTATTATTATTTGGAAATAAGTTAAGATGTTTAATTTTTATGTTTGGATGGTTTATATTGTGGCACGTGGTGCAATATAAATTTTCCATGTGGCATATTGATTGAATTTTTCCAAATTAAATTTAAATCAATATTTAGGTATGAAGGTTGAATTAGGTACCTACCTACTTATATACCTACCTACCCATTTAGGCAAAACATCTATCTAGATAGGACCTAGTTACTTATTTAGGCCAAATACCTACTTAGGTGGGTAGGTAGGTTAAAACGTAGGTAGGTAAGTTAAAGAAATAGGTAGTTAAATGTAAGTACATGAATATTTATATTTTATTTTGGGTTAAATCATTTTTATTGACTCATCCCATATGTCCATCCTTTTCAATATGAAAATGTGAGACAAACACCTTGTTTATATACTTTTCAAAATGAGAAAGAAAGCCCAAAACATATGGTATAAAATTATTGGTTACAAATTATTTGTGACTAAACATTTTTAATCACAAACAACTTGTAACTAAATTTTTTCTCCCATATGTTTTTGCTTGCAATTTCATCTTGAAATGTATATAATTACGTAGGTAAATGATAATTAACTAGCTAACTAATTGTTTTCAATAAACTTGTTAATTAATTAATTAACAAATAAACTAGGAACTAACTAATTATTTATAGTAGTAATCATCAATATCTTATGATTATTGTATTAATTATATTATTAGTTATTATTAAATATTACTTAATTTATTAGCAAAATAAATAGTAATATATAACTTTATATATATATAAACTATAGTAATCTATCAACCAATTTAATTCATTAGTAATTGGCTAATATTGAAATAATTAGCTAATTATTAATAACCAAATAAATTAATATAATAGCTGAAATATTCAGTATTTAATAATCATTAACTATTAATTATAAATATTGAGTATTAGTTTTTTTAATATCTAATAATATACTTAAAACCCATCTTAGGCTAAAATTATTCCCATTACTATTTTCATTTATATAGTTGTAAATAAATATAAATGTAAATATTTAATAGTAGCAGTAACATTAATTCAATTATTTTACATTATATTTATTCTTATAAGTAATCAATTATGAAGTATTATTAAATTATATAATAATCACTAAGAAATATTAATATATGATTTTAAGTTTCTATATTTCAAATTTATAATTGATATTTATTAGTTCATAATAATTCAATAAATTTTATAATAAATTAATGAAATATATATTTTATTTTCAGTTTTACTATTTTATTATTTTATAATAACTATTGTATTAGTTGAAATGGAAATCTAATAAATTATTATAAAAATGCAAAAATAATTTTTTCGAAGGGAAAATATACTTATTAAAAATACATAATATTTATTGTAATAGTTCATAAATAGCTTTAATGAGCAAAGTAATAATTTGAATAATAAAAATAAAAAAGTTAAACTTGGCTGTAGCTAGCATAGGTTAGCTATTTTATTATTATTATTATTACTATTAGTATATATTATATATTATTAAGTCACTTGTTAGAGCTATTATGATTTATTTTAATTTATTTTACATTTTTTAATAAATAAAAATTAATTCTTAATAAGTACATAAATCATTTGAGTTTTAAAAAATAATAACATATTAATATATTAAGTTTCTAAGTACCTGTAATTGGTATAAATATATAATATAATATAAATATAAATAATAAAAAATGTCATTTGTAATAACTTTAAGAAATATAGTAAGATGGCTTGGATAAACTTTTAATATGGGCATAATATATTCAGAATATACATTTATAAATCTTAATACACCCAACTATATTCCTTGAAATTCACAAAATATACTTTTGTATATTCATAAGGTTATAACTAAATTGTTCACATTTGCAATTAATAGGACATAAATTGTTCTTTCTAGATGAAAATTAAACTAAATGTTGTTCACATGGAAGGATGAAGACCAAAATAGTTGCGAATTAATTGCACTATAGTCACCAATATGACCAATTGAAGAAATAATTACAAAAATGTTCAAATGTAGTTGCAAATAACTAATAGTCACATATAGTCGCAAATATAATGACTTTTATTACTGTACAAAAAATTGCATAAAAATGAAAAAAAGGTAAGTGTTCGAAAATGCTCCTTGTCTTAAGTTGAGCATTTTAACCCTTATTCTTGAACATTAAATATCCAAAGGTGTTTTGAATTTTATAAATTTTAGAACACAAGTTTTTTGGCCGAATGTTTGGTCATGAGTGTTCATTTAAACAATAATCAACATAAGTGTTCGCACACCAACTTCCAATTGGTGATGGGATATTCTACCGTAGTTGATTTAGAAACAAAATTTCTAATGCAAGTGTTATCCTAATAGGTATTGACAAGTAATCCATGGATCTTACATGTCACTAATTATTCGATTATTCTCAAATGAACAAGTGAATATGTCTCATTTTATCATTTATGCAAGAACGCCATACTTCACAAAATCTGCAAAAGTAATGAATAATGCAAGAAATGACCAGCACATGTTTGATGATAAATATATGTAGTCATAAACATGACTAATTTCAAAGGGAAATATTCAAACTTTCTCAAAACAAAGCGCAATCAACAAAAGGAAATAATCTGCGAACTTAAAAGATAGATAATCATCAGTAGGTAAATTGTAGTAATTAACAAGAGCAAGTAAATATTAGCATGATAAAGGGAGGGTTAATTTAGACTTAATAATTGAATGGTGAAAATTTCTTTTGAATAGTTGGCCCTTCCATCCCTACCTTTATCAATCATTAGACTTATGCATCAAAACAAATAATGTACAGCTTGAAGTTTCGTACTTAGATAGGGTGGTCCCTTACTCATGGCCTTATGTCCCACCTTCTGTTGTTTCCTTTCCATTTCATGAAGTTAAATTCTCATTATGGTCCGCTGTTAGAAATGAATACTTAAAACTAGAGAAAAGAAGAACTATAGATGTTTTGGTTTTTTAGGATGCACCAAATATGGTTAGGTAATCTTAGGATTTTGGTTTACAGCTTATGTAGATTGCCCCAAACTCAACTTCATAAATTTCATATCTAAATCTTTGATAAATTATCTAATGATAGCAATAATCATCAAATCGATGAAAAACTTGAGCCTCCCATATTATCCTTTCACAATATCAAACATTAAAAAAATAGACCATTTCATTCTGATCAATTGTCATGGTATTTTTTGTTGTATTTTTACAAAGTTTTGACTTTTAGGTTTAAAGGACCAAGACCCATAACCATGGCATGGTCATCAATAGGCACTCAAGAAAATTCATGCATTTTCACGAAAATAAAAAGAAAAAGAAATGTTGGACGAGCCAATCCCTTGTCCTAAAGCACTTCAAGAAATTTCCAAAGTGTACTTGGAGGGCTCCTTTTGTGTCTACAAGGGGCTTCTTACACCTCTTGTAGGTGTAAGACCATGACTCTCTCCTTATCACCTCAAGTCTATGTGATCTAGGTAATGACCTATCAGCTATTTGTACGTAGTCGGAGGGTGCCTTAAATCTGTAAGATTCACTTTTAGATTAGGAGGTCATCTTAAGGTCTGCCATTGTTTGACATGGTCATTATGTGTCGTAAGGCCGTTGGATGAGGGTGTTACCAGAAACTGGTGCTGCCATCGGCTGATGCCTTGGGTGAGCACCTTCCATAGGCAGCACCTTGCATAGGAGAAGGCTCTGTAGCCGAATCCTTCCAGATTTGAGGTCCCCGTCCCTAGGCAGGTAGGCCGAGGGAAGGGGCCGAAATCCCGGAAGGATTGGGCTATGGAGCCTTCTCTCACCTATAGTACAGAGATTTTCTTTCCCCCCTGTTTACTTTGCCCTAAAGGCATAGCATACGAGGCTACAACGGCCTCTGTCTTTGTTTGCGCCCTAAAGGCAGGTTCTTTGTATTCAATTTTGTCATATAGCCACGGTTGTGATTATTCTTAAAATTTGCCATATTGGCGATTTAAAAACTAAAAGTACAAATTCTGGAGCTTCCTTCTTTATTTCTGGCGACCTACCAGAACTTAGTGTGGCATCTTGATGATTTTTACATTTTTTATTTTGCCAAAAACTACCCAAATGTTGCCACCTTGAATTTTTTTCAAGCATTTAAAAAATATTCCGAATAAAAAAGTTTTCATATATATAAGCATTAGGGTTGAATACTATAGTCTTGAACAATTGATTCCTTTTGTGATTTTTTCAAATCTGCAAACTCTTCCAAATTCCAAATTTATTTCAGAGAAAAAAGTGGAATTTTTTTTTTCGGAATTAATTTTTTTTGTAGTATCAAGATAATAAGAAATGGAAAAATAAATCTTTAAAGAAACTTAAAAGAAAAGAAAATCTATGTTAAGAAATTTGAGAAAAAGAAAAGAAAAAAAGAAAAAATTGCTGACTGTACCTTCCGAAACCTGGAAGTTTACAGCCTGTCCTGTAATGTAACTTTGGGGCTTTTGAAGTTACACTGACCAAATTGAGGCCACTGAGAGTCTTCACATTCCAAAGAAAGACAAAGCACTGGACTGTACATTGTAGTAAGGCCCTTGGACATTCTTCTAACAAGGGGCCCCTCATAGTGAATTTAATTTCATTGGGCACTGTAGAAGATGATGGATGAATCTCAGCAATAGCGTTTATTGTTCACACACCATTGTCTACGTTGCAATGAAAAGTAGATTTCGTTCACCCCTATGGTGTGACACATCATCATCGACACGTGTCACATCTGGGTCACAAATATCGCAATCTGCAACAGTTAACTTGATCCACTGCTTAGTCATTCCGTGCGCCATTCCTGTGCTGACGCGTGGGGCCCAGTTTTGGATCATTCGGCCCGCCATGTTCATAGCGTTCCCGGAAATCCCTGCAACCATTCAACATTCAAAAATCTCTTGGTTTTTACTCACGGTCACAAACCAGGGTTTTTTTTTAAAAAAAACTTTTTACAAAATTTCCAATACATTACGAAACTTAGTCGAATTTACACTAGAAAAAAAAAACCCAAAAATCTCCCTATTTTTAAAATTTTAAACGAAATTTGTAGGGAAATAAACGCTCGTCTCAACACTTTCTTGCCATTAATACAAGAAGAAATTGCGGAATTTTGTATTTTGAGATTCTGGAAAAAGGGATACAATTCTTTTGAAATTAGAAGTTGGAATTTGGACAGTAATTTGGAGCTTGACATAATCAAAAGACAGAGAGTCACCCATTCCGCAGTGCGGCCATTCAGATAAAATTCTTTGAATTTTGGGTTTTGGGATTAATATTCGAGAAAAAGGAAATTAGTTTTTTCTTTTTCTTTTTTCTCTAACCGTTTTAGCACTAGAAGGCTGTGGAAGAAAGTACTTAATTAAGAAAGTAAATTTGAGGAGCGTTGAATTCAAAGAGAATGTGAGAGATCGTGTGTGATGCTCCTCTCAGACAGAAGCTGATCTGGGTTCTTGGATCGGATGCTGATTCCTGAAGATGATGCGAAAAGTGGAGAAGCACGCCCAGTTGTTGTCCGCTAGCTGCTCAGGGTGGGTACATTTCAGCAGCATCTTCCGAGTACCCGGGAACTTCGTGTAGTCGACAAACGCGTGCACACGTCGAGTCTTGTGCACATGCATGCATTGGCCTTTATATGCGAATGGGTGCAACAATGTAGTCACCAAACCGCAGTGTCAAGCAAAATGTTGAAACGACTCCAGTACGGTCTTATGATCTTGATCATAAAACCTGATTCTTTTCAACAATTCGACGAATCCTTAGCCTGATTTCAGCGGCAACTCATTTCTAAAGAACTCAGGCTATTATCTACTATCGCGCACAGCATACAGGTCTTTTTCAGCTATTCCTCTACCAGCAGCAGAGACTCTCAGCGTCTGTAACAACCTGAGCATCAAAGTACCTGCGTATAAGATTTTGCAAATTCTAGTATTGGCAGGGGGGAAGTTAGGACTGTACAATTATACATGAAACAGTCTGGACTGTACAGAAGGTTTTTCAGGAAATCTACTTCATGATTTCATGTATGTGTGCAGGTAAGGTCTGTAAACACCCAGCCAACAATGGTACTTGTGCACAGAAATAATTGCATTAAGCTTTGTAGAACTCTCAGTGCAGCAAAGTACCAGTGACAGATCAGAAATTGCACTTGGAGCTTTGACAGCAGGAATCTAGCCTAGAAATGAAACAGCAGGTTTTACAGAATCATTTTCAGGTTAAATCTAATTCATGATTTCATGTCTGAGTGCACAGGACCAAATTTTCATGTACATTGTATTGATTTTTTTTTGCATCCTTGACATTTTCTCATTGATCATTCCACATTGAACTTCCAAATTCTGCATGGTCTAGTTTTTCGTCCAGTCTTTTCAGACAGAATTCATTGAATCTTATGTGGTTGATGAAATAAAACTTTCATTCTATCATTTTTTGCGGACTGAAATTCATCCATCAAAATTTCATTTCATCTAGCCAACAGAATACTTTTGCTCCAAACTCTTGGACACTAATGGCTCCAGGCTATACCAGCCTTGTACAAGTACTAGCCTGATTTGGACTAAGGTCCTAAGAAAAATTTATTAATATTGTACTGATTTTGTACTAGTTTCAATATCAAATATATACTTATCTCATGCCAGCCAAAAATCAGTCTTGGACTGAATATTAGGACCATGCCGGTAGATTCTATTAAAAGACACCCAATACCAGGATTAGGCAGCTATGAAAATCTTAAAAATACCCAACACTAGGATGAGGCTGGTATGTTAAAAATTGGATACCATACCAACACCTTTATTTTCCTCCTATTTTCCTTAATCTAATCCTGGCAGATTGCTATTTTTATTTGTTTGGCAATGCATTTGATATGGAAGTTTGATATTTGAAACCTGGTTCCATGTATGCTAGAGCATCTCCTCAACTAGCTAGTGAGTGACCGACCCCACTGACTGATAGATGCCAATTGCATGAGCCCAGACTACAATTCACACTCGTTGGGGATTGTGATCTGACCGAATTATCTACATGACCTAGTGGCAACCTCATATTGTACATTTTCCAGATTACCGAAAATTGTGTTTGCAACTACGATTACAGGTTATTGGAGGCATTTTAACACCTGGGTCTCTGGTACAAAGAACCGGGTGTGGGTTGCTAATGAAAAAGTACCTGAACCAAACACAACTGCTTTTTGGTAGATTGCCCTTGGAAGACAAAGCATTCTTCATCAGGAAAACCTATAAAGTGAACCCTAAAGTGTCAATTGCATAAAATGAACACCTATTTTTGCTCATTGAAACACATTATTGACTTCTTAAAATGGTCTCTATAATCAGACTAATTATAATTAGTCATGTTAATGATATATTTTACATTGGAAGGTGGGCCCAAATAATAAAATGAGGAAAACCATATGCAAAAAATAATGAGCATTTGCTATAGACTAGGTATGTAAGTAGGTCATTAAGCTAGGCTAATTATTCGGTAAGTAAGCTAAGTACATAAGAAAATATAATTATTAATTATTAAATATAATTAAGATAATTACCAATAAATAATTAGTTGATAATAAATATTTAACTATTAATTATTGACGTGTTTTAGTTTCATTAAAGTTTAGATGAAATTTGATTTTACCATATTTAAAATTTACCAAAATTAAACTAACTATCAATTTTTTGAAGGTTTAGCCAACTTGTAATTTATTCAGTATTTAGTCAAGTTTTTGTTTAAGCAAGGTTTAATCAATTTTTAATCAACTTTAATTTAATCAATGTTCAACCAAATTTTAGTTTAAAGAAGATTTCATCAAGTTTTAATCAATTTTAGTTTAGTTAAGGTTTAGTCAAATTTTACCCTAATTTTAATCAATTATTTTTAGCCAATGTGTAGTCAAGGTTTAAACAATGTTTATTCAATATTTAATCAAAAAAAATTTAGTCAAATTTAAACCAAATTTTAGTCAATGTTGAGCCAAATTTTTATTTAGCCAAGGTTTGCTAATAAATTGATTTTTAAGAAATTTTGTCCAAAACATTTCAATGATTATTTGAAAAAAATTCAACTATTGATCAAAATTATTATTTGGTCGCCAACCAAATTCTTTTCAATCACCATAGGAATGTTATGATCAAAAGTAGTGTTGGTTGCAATAGGGTTTAAAGCAACGCAATGACATTATAATTCTTAATTGTCTCTAATTATTTTTAAAGCAATTCAACTTCATTTTGACCTAGGTTAACCCTATTTCAATGTGATGTTAGGCTGCATCACTGTCCAAATTGATGCATTGTGTCATGACCAATTTTTGACCATTGTGACAACCTTAAATACTAATAGTAGGGTAGTTTAGAACTCAAAAAACAAGATGGTTTTTTGGCTCTAACCCTAAAGGTTATATAAGATTGTTGGTTCTAATTTAAAACCTTAGTTGTAGACTAGCTGGGTTGTAGACAGAAAGCTAAGATAGGATCTAGGTTACATTGTTCATGGCCATTGAACAATCTCATGCTACTCCATCGTGGCAGATGGAGTGATTTGGCTATCACAGTCATGGACATATTGTTTTTGACTATGTGAAGGCATTTTTTCTCCTTGGGGGTATGACCTCTTTTATGTAAAAATTTGGCAATATTTAGCTAAACAAATGGTTGGTATGAAGTTCAACAATAAATCAAAATTGAAACTTATTTGTAAAGTTCACCCTACTTATTAGGTTTTCAAAAACAAACAACTTTTCTACTTAAATATCTTGACCTTATTTTCACAATTCTGATTTCTATTCTGGATTTAACAAAACAATAATTCTGTTCAGTTCTTATGCCAGTTCCAATAAATTGATGTGAACTTGGGTCCGGGTCACAAGAACATGAATCCTGGGTTTTTACCCTGTCAACCAAATATGTTCCCAGCAGTGATACTTATGAAAGTGGGGCCGAGTATTAAAAATTGCACCAAACCCCTGTCAGGTATCAAAGTTGATAAAGGTAATTATTTTAAAAAAATGAAATACCCGATTCTGATATATAGACATGTTTATCAAAAAATCAAACCAGCTTATTACATAACTGCCTAGAAAACTATCAGATCTTTCATGAAACCAGACAGTTCTTTGAAATATTATCAGGAACCAGTGGATCTTCAATTGTGATTTTTAAAAAAAACCCAGACCCAGTGGTTCTTTGATTCTAATTGTTCAGCAAAACTTAGCCACAAAAACTTGTGAGCTACAATTTTCGGAAAATAAAAATTGGAAAACAAAACACTAGCCATTCATAAATTTCCTAGGCCATCTTCATCCCAGGCAACCCTGTTCCCAATGACGTTAGGGACTTTTCCAGTATCCAGATTCTTGAATGCAGCATGCAATATGTACACAGTGCAAGCAGAGATGCGCGTCTCTACAGGAAGCACGAAGAGACGTAGACTTCGCTGCAGCTGCCAACGCTGATGCTTGTAATTATGTGCAAAATGTTGATTCACAGTGTCAGCTAAATTTTCTCCTCAATGATTTAGAAGCTGATCCCGTTATCCCTCTTAAGTCTTGATGATTTTGAATATGCAGAGTCTTGGAAATTGTATCAAATGGCGTATATTATATAACATATCGAGTATCAACTGCACGTTTCCAGAACAGCTGTGCTGTAACTAGAATTTGCAAAGAATAATGACAAGTCTAGTGTCATATACATGATCACTTCAACTTCTATTGTCGTTAAACTGTCTGGCTAGCTCAATCTGTTCTTATGTACATTCGGAGACTGCAATCTGAGGCGTATAAGCATCGGAACTCAGATTGCAGTCTGAAGGCTCGGGCCCCGAAGTGATCTCCTCACTTTGGATGACATACGTACCCTAGTGCAAGACGCTTATACAGCGGCACTAGGGTTGAACAACAGTTTTCTGGAGATCTTTTCTCGTAGCTAGTAGACCAATAGTTAATTGAAAACCATGAGACTGCAACTCTACTGCAAGACATTCTAGCTGTCCAGTTGTTTGTCATCCTGATTCCCAATGCCTTTCTGGCACCAGCTGCTTTAAGTTCGAGGAGAACTTGGAAGCTTTTTCAACATGGTCTGGCATATGATTGCAGCTGGTGAAGTAAGCTGCCGCCATATGCATTCCAAAGGTCGGTTGCCACCATCGTGATGATATTGTGGTGCATCCAGACATACTCGATGCCTTACGTCATTAAGCAGGACTGACAGCTCAGTAAACTGGTAAGATATATATTGATGCAAGCAGCTGTGGCTCAGTTTCAAGCGCTTGCGAGTTGATGACTATTTGCAAAGCGGCTATTAGTCTTGATCATGTGAAGTCTAATAGTTTGAGTGTGCGCCTCGTGGCTATAGTACACTACAGCGTGCAAGCCACAAAGGGAAGGAGAAACGTAGGTTGTCAGGAATTCTAATAGCTGGAATCCAGTGCTGCATCAGCCGTACTTATTCATATAAGGCGGTGCCCGCCCTCTGTGAGCGCGCCTGCAAGACACCCTTTTCCTGCGAACTGCGCGATCCCGATAACCAAACAACTGCAGCTGTGATCTTTTCGTGGAGTGCGCATGAGGCATTGAAATGCGATGCCGGGTCGCGTCCTCGCAGAGACAGCTCGGGGACACCAGCTGGTTCAGCACCGTAGTTTGAGGGTTTGGGTTGCTTTCTGCTGCTGTGATCTGTTCTTGAATCTTGGGACAGTACTGGCGTTGAAATGCGATGCCTGGTGTCCTCGCAGAGACACTAGTCGCAGGGAGGCACCAGCTGGTCCACATAGTTTCTTGCGTTTGGTTTGCTTTCCACACTTGGAGTTCTGCGTAACTCCCAGATGTTTCTATCAAGGATTTTTCTCGAGTTCCTGTGCATTGCTTTACAAGCTGTTGGTCCGGATTTTTACTGACAGGGATCTGACTCTTGAGCGTGGGTCGGATCCTACTGAGACAAGATTTTATGGCCACGCGATTTGTCATTCACTGAGCACGTACTCTTGCAGCGCAACCCAGATCAGAGCTGCCAACAGCAGCTAGGTACCACGCACGGTAGCTTCCTTGCGTAATTGGCTGATCCTAGTGCCTACCACACTGTCATCCCCTCTCGATAATCTTGTCGCATGTACGCATGAACGATTAGTCTCCGGCAGAAGTAGGAAACGTAGCACAATTGTACAACACCTTATCAGGAGTCAGCACATTGATATTGCGCGCAGGTTGCCTATTTCGAAAGGTTATATATATATAAGAAACTGATGATCTCCGGTGCTAGTCCTGTCTAGCTCAGTCACATAGTTACGCAACCATTCATCTCTTGCCTTCCCGAACCTTATGGTGTGCAGCCACGTTCAATACTACCAATTTATTGAGCGAATAAGATCCTCTCCTTCGCTCCACAATTTCATCTGCAACTTTCTTAGAGTCCCCCTTCGGTGATCATTCAACTTCCCCTGGTAAAAGCTGTTGTGTCCAGATTTCAGCTCTCTACACTAGTGTGTTCATAGTCTCAGACTTGGACTGCAAGCAGTTTATTGCGGGTCCGACTAATACTAGACAGCCTCGCGAGTGGACATCAGCTACTACCCATTGGCTAAGGTTACACAGTTTTCCTGCCGGTCTTCAAGTTGTGCTTGCAAGAAGCTTCTCTAAGTTGAAGGCTGTCGGAAAATAAATCCACAACTATGTCGATGGGGCTAAATGAGGTGCGAGTTCTGACCCTGCAATTAAATTCAGTTGCAGTACTGTGTAGGACCCTGCGATTAATGTACATAAAATATTAAGATCCTAGCTGCTATGCAACGAGTATGTGCGATAGTCTGACAGTTTGTAGCGTCTGGGACCTCTTGTGCAGGTCTTCTGCCGGCAAAGAGAGGAGCCATCTTGGATTCCTGTCGACAGAATCGGCTCTTACCGCGACCGTCCCGTCCAAGGTTCTCCTTTCTCTCGAAGTGGTCGCTATTTGCAGGTATAGAACTGATATTGTTGGTTCTTTTGAGGACCAAAAAGGCCAAGTTGATTCATTGAAGTTATAAGGTCTCTTTCCATTAGGCTGCTATGATCACACTCACACAGAGTGTGTCTCTGACATAGAGCCTTGTTTCTTGCTGAAAGGGACAGTCGATTTCCATGGTAGAGATGCAAATGCGTTGAAAATATGTAATTAATGATGTTAGGAACTCTGGGAACACATTTTCTTATGAAAAAAACGGACAGATGTCGTTGCGTGGTGAGTAGCATTTTGACTCAAAGCTGTCACAGCATCTGCAATTGGTCAATGCTTGCTCGGTAGAGCTGTGAGATGACTATGACAGCAGCTAACTCAAAAAACTGTTGTGATCACAGCAGCCTAGTGGAAAGATGTCCTAACCATGGATCCAATCTTTGCAACTGTTTGTGCAGTACATTGAACTCAACGTGCCAATGTGTTGCACCAAATGCCAAGAGAAAGTGAGAGAAGAGCTTTTCGACATGGAAGGAGTCTACAGCGTACTATGCGACCAGCAAAGTCAAAGAGTGACAATCACGGCAAGCAACTACGTTGACCCTCTTCGTGTGCTCAGGAAGGTGAAGCGTATCAAGAAAAAGTCGGAGTTCTGGCTCGAAAATACTTTGTTACACGCGGACGCCCACGAGTATGCAGCCGGATTGAACTCCACTGGACCCAGGTCATATAACCGATTCCAAAGAAGGCAGTACACACTCCCATCTTCTAGCCGAACTTTCTTTGATCCATACCACAATACAATGACTTCTTTCGATCCATACCACACTACATATAATCTACCTCCTTATGCACAGTCATACTATACTGAGTACGACCCCTACCCCAGGTGTTATTATTATTGAGTAGATTTAAAACTTACCGTGAACTCTAGGAGTGGTGCGCTCCCATGATAGTGACCACCCCAAAACTAAAGGGAGAGAGGGGGATATCACAACAATTGGTATCAGTACTTGAGCTCTACTTCACCACAAGTAGCTAGACACACCTCAAAGAAGGTTCTTGGTTAACATGAACAATATTATTAATGCAAGGCTCCAAGGAAATTAAAGGGAATAGTGTAGTTATTTGCCCAGATCACAGATCACTGTTGAAGAGTTCCCAAGAAGTGCACGCAGCTTGAGGAAAGTTTATATGAAGATGATAGTCAAACTAGTATAGCTTTAGAAATTAGTGTAAATAAAAATATATGTTTGGCAGGGATTCATCAAACAAAACAAAACAAAACAAAAATACTTTAATACTTGTACTTGAAGGACTAACTTCTAGTAGCCCCCAGATCATTGCGAGACAGGTTTTCAAAGCGTGCACGATAGTCGACGAACCTACTAGTACAGCCCGCAGTTATTAGTTTTATTACCAGTAACTACGCTTTTAGTGTCACTAGTGCTGACACTTGAGAGTACAACTAGAAATATCTGGTGGGAAGTTTACTACTTCTAGTGAGGGATTGAAAGCGGGACTAAAAGACGACAATTGTAAGCACACAACCCATAAAGATCACACCAGAATGGGGTATTAAATCCCATTACTTCGTATTAAAGCCTCATATTGAAGTTGAGTAATATGGGGTATGATGTTTTGTTTTTTAAATCTTCAAAAAAAACACATAATGGGCAATATTCTCAAAATGGAGGTGTGCAAATATGTTAACACTATTAGGAAACATCTTTGTATTACACATTTGACTAATTACACAGGAATTAGATATGTTTTATTAAAATCTATGATTGGAAAAATTAAAAATTTACATGTCTAGAAAAATTTAAAAATTTACATGTTCCATAACAATTTTATCTTGAGCTAATCTTACACCAAACACTTGGGCCAATGGCTATTCTTGGGGTTAAAATTTGATGGGTATCATACAAATAGATGAACTTTTTAATAAGTTCAACATAGAAAAAGGGCATTAAATTTTTTATATCATACTTTGATATATATTATTTTTAGAAAATGTGATTTGTAACTAGTTTGTAATTGGGTTTTTGAGTTATAAAGACCAAATTTTACAATTCATTGCAAATATTTTTATAAGTATGAATGTTATTGAATAAGTTGTATGAATGATAATAAATGCAATTCAATTTTAATCATGTAGGAACAACTATTGTATAATTCCAATATAATTAATTCACAACAACCATGGTAACATCATATTAATGTCATTTTTCATCAATCCATCAAAATCTAACACATGTTCAAGTCAAAAGTTGCCATGTGACACATTAATTTAATTTTTAAAATAAAAATTTAGTTAAATAATTAGGTAGGTCAATACATAAACATAGGTAGGAAGGTAGGTAAAACTAAGTAGGTAGGATATATTTACAAATGTAAACTACATACCTACATATGTACACTACATATTTGTTTACCTACTTAGATAAGTAGGTAAAAAAATTGAATTAACTTAAATAAGCACGTATGTAAGTGACACACCCCCAAACTCCTTGATGGATTCAACTATGAATCCAAAGGTGAAAATAGCAAAAACCAAAGGAATTAGGGCATGTTCTTTAATTCGTAACACTTTGGGGGTAAAGGGGCGTGCTAAAGATCCAAAATGTGGACTAGGAATATTGACAAGCAACTCAATTATTTACATGGACCTACACAAATCAAATCATAAGTTGGTTAGTGCATAGCTGGAGCACTTTGATGCACGGATGAACCATGAGCAAACACAGATTCACAAAACTCATCACGACACGAACTTGGAGGAAATCACCACCTTCCCCTTATAGTATATTATGTACCTGGCCATAGGACCAGCACCCAAATGTCATTTTATCCTAGGACACCCAAATGGAAATCCCAAAATTCCCACAACTAAAACTTCCGCAACTTTGGAGGCCCATAACTTTATGTGAAAACTTTTGATTAAGATGAGGTTTAAATCAAAATTGTAACCCTCATCAAAAAAATTTCAATGGTATGTCATACACCACCTACACGCAAGGAAATAGGGGCGATTTTTAACTTTTAATGGTCAAAAGTCAAATTACTAATTTGACTCTCGACCCTTTTTTTAGCCATAACTTGTGTTTTAAGTGTTCAAATGAGTTATATGAACCCATTTTAGAGCTTTCCAATGATGTAAGGAACTTTTCAATCCAATGAATTTTGACCTTTGTAATTGTTTTTTTGAAAATATGAGAGTCCATCGAAACTCTAACTCCCAAAATGGGAGCTCACTTAGGAATGTGAAGGTTCACACTCTCCTGTATTCTCGAAAACATGAGATGTGACTCCTGAACTTCCCTTTTAGCCCACACCCTTGCAAACCCTTGCCTTGGTCACAAGCCCAAAATCAAGGTTGTGACAGTGAGAATGTATAAATGTAGGTGAATTAAATTATGTACATAATAAAAAAATTAATCAGTTGATAATTAATTATCTAAACTACTTATCTGAATTCATTATTTTAATTCAAATAATTAATTATTAAATTAAATAAAATAATAATTTTTTAAATATTCAATTCAAAAAAATAATTATTTGAATTAAATTACTGATTAATAATTTATTTGAACTAATGAAACCAATTCATCTTTCTTTTGTTAATTATTTCAAATAATTTACTATCAAATAATTAATTATTTTACTTCAAATAACTAGGCATTTTCTTATTTTGAATTTTCCTTCATTATTTAAATTAACTAAAAACTAATTATCTAAATTAAACTGATTTATTGATATTAATACTTAATTATTCAGTTTCATTAACTAATTCATAATAATTAAATAAATTATGTATTAGTGAATGGTTAATGGTTAATGGTTAATAAATTACTGAAAAATAATTCATTAGTAAATATTAAGCAATAAATATGAATTTGAATAGAATACATAATTATCAATTAATTTATTATCTGAATTTTTTAATTGATAATTAATTATGTGAACTTAATTATTTTATGAATTAATTTGATTTAGAAATTTGATTATTTATTTGATTATTTATAAATTTATTACTTGATTCAATTAACAAATTGATTGTCTGAATTGAAGTGATTAATTCAAAATTAACTATTAAATATTATCAATATGCAACAATTAATAAATTATTGAAAAATAATGGAAAAGTAATATTTTTATAGTAATAACATAATGACACAATTAGTTATATTGGTAGGAATCATAATTGACAACTACTTGCAAATGTCGTATCTAATGGGCAATGGAAATTCATACATGTGCCATGATTGTATGTGTTGATGTGATACAATAGTTACAATGTAATTGTTGGTCGAGTATTATATTTACATTAATTCTAATGTAATTATTAGATGCAATTAAATTGCAACTTACCAAAAAATCAAACATAATTGACTACATGTTTATGTATGATGTGTATTACACCATATAAATGTCCCATTTGCAACTAAATTACAATTATAATACAATTCATTGATTTTTTGATGTTATATTTTATTTATTCATTTCCCATATTTCCATGCTTCAATTATAGCATGTAATTATATACTAACTATTTTTAAAACTTAGTTATAGGGTAATGTGGTTCCAATGAACATGAATTCGCATAGTGATTATGATTTTTTTTATTCACACATAATTACTCAAAATATAAAAATCCCTGAACATGGGATTAAACATTAGAATTAACATCATGTGAATTTTATAATATCAAATTGATGCAAATAATCCAAAAATGGAATAAGCACATGAACAATTTTTAATCACATCCTACTTGCTAACAAAAATAATTTTGCATCAAATTACAATGGGGGACTATAGTTCATATGGATTTCCAATTCAAGTCTTTCATTGGTCAATTTCACACAAAGGTTACTTGCATTTACGAATGCATCACTTAACAATTAATAACCACAACGTTGATTCAATACACAATTTGATACAACCAAGGCTAAGGTTAAAACAATGATTTCTACAATGGCCCAAATTGTGGTGTTTGGAATTTGCACTGTAAAAGCAATGTTTGTTGATTTTAATGTCAAACATGAATATTAATTTTAAATTCAAAGGCTTGCTAGAACATTGCCACTGTGGAGGTAATTAAACCTTATTTCCATTGGTGTGTTTAGTTTCCATGGTCACAAACTTGCAACCAAACAAACCTTTGTCAATTCTACCTTTCCTTTTCCTAATATTTTTGGCCATATTATACAAGTTTAAATTGAAAATTATCTAGATTTAATGTTCATAGGCTAGAGACATGAACTTACCTTCTCATTAGAAATGGCATATTGATGAACTTAAAAAAAGGCATTGCAAAAAGAAACATTTTCAAATGATGCCAATACATCACAAATTTTATGGGCCACAATTTAGTAATAGTAGTCATCCGAAATATGTTTTTTTCATATGGAATAGGCACGGATGTTATTCATTGACTTATATTGCTTGAAAATCAATATTGTGCATATTGTTTAAACACGAATATCATATTATGCTTATTTGAATTATTTGGACACAAATGTTGTATATTTATTTCTGTTGTTTACACATGAAAGTCATGCACACAACTTTTATGTTTAGGTGCGAACAAAATAACACAAACCACATTCGCTTGCTTTTTAACTACTTTTTTGACTATTTTTTGAAAAATATTCCTAGAATTTTTTGGAATATTCTTGAAAAAATCTTAAATTTTTTTTTGATACTATGTTTTCAAGGTTTCTATTCAAAATTTGGCAAAAGATTTCATTTTCAAAAAAATTCAAATCCAATACCCAAATTAATTCACATGTTCCCATGATATATTAAAAATAAAATTATATAAAAAAATCTTACAATTTCAACATCAAATTAAATTACGACTTTAAAACATGAAAATACCAAACAAACATTAGACTTGCTATGGTATGTGTTATTGTGATTGCACATATTTAAATAATGCACCACATTTGTATTTAAACAATATGAACCAATGAAATAGTAAATTGCACATGGACTTGGAATGAACCCATGAAGTTGTAAATTTGTGATAAACCCAATTATTCACAACAGATAATTTTTTTAAAAACATTTGTCATTGTCGATAAATTTGTGCCCTCATCTTTTTAATAACAAATAATCTTGTTACCCAACTTGTATTCTTCAAACAAAGGTTATAATTCATTAGCAAGATTAATTCCAATAGTGCCTTTTACCTCAAATAAACGAATTGTGACATGTTTTGGTTCCCAATCACATGTTAGAAAATTAATCACAAGGGAAAAAATATCAAGTGCACCTTTGTCGATTTAAAGGTCAAATTGTTGTTTTGCCAAAAATTGTAACATTGACATAAAACCAAACAAACTCTTCAAGTGTTCACGCCATCATACAAGGTAGTACCTCTTCAATTAGGGTTTTATGTGATGGAAACACCAATTGTGGGTCCTTTCATAAACTAAATTGCCTCATCTATATGCTTCCAGTTGTCTTTAAAAAGAATAACCTTGTAAACTGCAGTTTATTTGTAATAGATTTGTAAATATTATTCTAAGTTATAATAGGCTACTTCAGATAGGCTAAGTAGGTAGGTAAGATCCTATTTATTTTGTTGGGAACAAGCTTTTTCTATTAGCTCATCCCAAATGGCACATGCATTATGTTTATAATGCATACCTTGAATCTAATTCATTTTTTCACCTATTTAAAGTTGTAGATAAAGAATATGGGATAAATTTTAATGAAAGGGAACACCACAACATTACAACATTATCACATCATGTGTCCCATACAAAAACATTAACATATATCCACACAATAAAATATTTATAATTTAACCTGCCTTTTACCTACCTACTAGTACCTATCCTACTTATTACCTATTACTTTTTTAATCTAATTAATTAATTAAATACCTAACCTAATTATTTAATTAATATAAAAACATGATCACATATCCACACAATAAACTAATTCATTACCTACTTACCATTTATCCTATTTACTTACAACTACCTACCTTACTTAACCTAACTAGGTCTAACCTTCATATCCTAACTTACTAACCATGTTTAATAAACTAGCCTATTATTACCTATAGAGAATTTAGGCTAATTAATTAAGTATGTAAACTAAGCTAGGCTACAAATGTATGAAAATTTATCTAGTTTAATTTAACCTTTTAAGTTTACCTAGATTAGTTTACTAACCAAGTTATAATTTTTTTTTTAAACATTGACCTATTAGCCAATGATTAATTTGTACATTTTAAATTCCATTAGCAAAAATGCCACATGTCATTTAATCATCTATGTATAGTTGTAAATATATTTACAAAGCAACTTAGTTGTCAACAATCACTACAAGAAATCATGATTAATTTGATTCGAAAACTAAACCAAGAACTAGTCATTTTGACATTTGGTCAATTTGACCATTTAGTCATATTGGACAAGTCAATTTGAACACATCCAACTTGACTGGTGGTTTTTTTGATTGACCATAAAATGGTCTTTTTGATTAGTCAAATTATAAAAAAATTTGGGCAACCAAAAAAAATTAATTAAAAAACTAACTCAATTTGTAAATAATAAATAAATAGTAAGTACTTGCCTACCCACCCACCAATGACTTACCTACAAACTATGGTTTCCTACCTACCTATCTATAACCCATCTAGGTATTATACATTTACACACATGTATAAGGTGTATATACGAATATACATACTTCACATAGTATATGTTGGTAAGGATATTGAACCTTGGTCTCCTTGGTTCCACACTAATGTTTTGGCATCAAACCACCCCACCACTTTATAAAACAATATGATATCCAAATGGATTTACATGTATCCATGAATTTTTTTGTCAATGTGCATAACAACATTTGAATTTCAATTTTTTTTAATAAGTAGGTTAGTACATACCTAACTAGGTACCTAGGTTTTTAAATATTCATACCTACTTATGTAAACTATAGGTAGGTATGTAAATAAATAGTAAGTAGGAAAATAGATAAATAAAATATAGGTAGGTAGGTAGATAAACATATAATTTTGGTAACTAGTAGGTAGATAGTAGTAGGTATGTAAAACATAGGTAAATAGATGATAGTTAAGTAGGTAATTAAGTAGGACATAAATAGGTAGATGGTAGTTAAGTAGGTAAGTAGGTAGGTAAAACATATTTAAATAAGTAGGTAACTATGTGTTAAATAAATAAGTAGGTAGGTACCTTAGTAGGCATAGCAAGTAGGTTAGCTAACCAAATTAATGTGGCCAATTTGACTAAGCATCACCATTCAGTATATATGGTCAATTTCACTAAACCATGTGCATCATGATGGACCATTTTTAAATTTTGTTTCTTTTTACTAAATGTATGTCTTAATATTTGGTCAAAATGGTCGCTTCAATAAAAAATACCAACCAAAAAAACCATATGTCTTTAATGACCTATGCCTTTAATCAAATTGAACATCCTTTTGGTTAATGTGGAAACTTGAACCTTTTAAAAAACCATGATATTTTGTAATGAATGGATGTTACCCATTGGTTGACATATGTTCATTTTTCATCAATATTTTCATCTAAAGTTATGATAATCACACATTGTAGTTACATGTACAACTAAAAGTTGGATTTATTAAAGTTTAGTTGTGTAATTGCAATTATGAAAATTTGTATTAAGGTGCCACATAAAAGTAGTACAATTGTATTCACATTGAGTTGTTTTGAACACTAGTTGCACATTAATCACAAACATATAGTTGGAATGGACAAGATTCTTTCTAGTAAAAGAACATGTTATGTTTCAAAGGACACAAAGCCCAAAATTTTACTTACTATTATAATGTAGTTAGTTGTTGATTAAGCTTACTAGCAAATTTAGTTGTACTAGATTTACCATTTGTTGGAAAACCAACAATATTAGTTATGGATGATGGTGCATCACCATTTGGAAAGGCAAACTTGTTTGGGTTGTAGGGGATTTTATTCACCATTTTTAACTACATGGAAAAAAATGTATTCAAATGTTTTTCTCTACATTCTTTTTAAAAAAAAACAATTATCCACACACACACACCCTTGTTGGAAACGTTGGTTGTTCACCAACCTATAACTATTGGAAACCCAATATTGATGGTGGAAACCCATTGATGTTATTATTAGAAATAACACCTTAGATAAAAATAGTTTTCCACACTCGCACAAAAAAGAAATTGGAAACACGCATTGGAAATGAAACTTACTAGAAGTGAAACCTACCTTATTTAGAATCTTGGGATTTACTATTGGGTGAGTTAGAAACTTGTTGTAACTCAAACTGCTATTGACTTACAACGATCTTGGGACTTATTGCTATAAATTTTCAAGTTGTTCCAGGTATTGCTCAAGTTGCTGCTACCCCTTCACCTACTATTTTAATTCATTGTTGTTGACTCATTCCCTATTTGGCAACCCACTACACTATTACACACCCACAGAGCGCACACACCTAGAAAATGAATTTGGAAACCTAAACATGAGCTACTGGAAACTTACCTATTTACCAACTTGTGGCACAAATTGAAAACTTGAACACTACCCAAACAACACTGGTTTGAAGCTCTTTCTAAATAAATTATTTCATCAGTTGTTGCAGATGATATCAAATGTATTCCATTCCACATAGGCAATAGTAACTTCACTTAATGTTTTAAATGCAAGTTTTGCAATTTAAAAGTATCAAGTCCATAAGAACTCCACCATATTATATATGATGACATTTCCAGAATAGTTACAAAAGTGGTAGGGTTAGAATTAAACTAGTGTTATCCAATTTTTGATTTTGAAAGGAATCTTCAGTTTTAGTTTTTAGTTTTATTTTATTTCATGGAACTTTTGGTTGAAGTTTGAAGAATTTTTAAAAAATTTACAAAACCTTTGACTTTAAAGACTTCCCAAAAATTGGACCCTAATCTAGGTTAAGAGTTTATTCAAATCCATTTACATTGCTCCAAAGAAAAATAATAACTTAGGTTAATGTGTACCCACTCACATGAAGAATGCAAAAAAATTTAAACTAGTATGCAATAAGAAAATGAAATTATGACAACAAACGATTATTGGGTGTGTGCTTTTCTGCTTTTCACTTGTCTTAGCTTTGGTCTTCTCTTCATGTTCCTCCCTTTCCGTTCTGGATTGGTGTTTATTGTTAATTAAGGTGCTGGTTACTCCAAATTCCATAGTTTATCAGTGGATCCTCCCTCCCCCCGACCCACAAGATCCCAGCAGTTCAACTTTTTGCACACTCATTCAGAAGTGAAGCCATGAAACTGCTTATTGCCAGTTAGCTTATTTATTTCAAGTGAAGAGCTACTTGCAAATATTAAAGGAGAAATAAAGTTTATTGATTAATATGGATCAGTGTGTTTTTATTCATTTTGAGATGTGGCACAGGTGATGATTATTGCACAATAGGTTTAGCTTGAGTTACAATGATTTCATAGAAAAATTTAGCTCTAATGTTCAACAACAAAAAGATTTGAAGAAACTGTCAAACCCATAGAAAAGTTTTGGCCTAAATAATAAAAATTTGACAAAACTTCTATTGTGACTAAATGCAACCTGACACCCTAAACCTCATCCAGGAACAATGTTTAGCAAATTGGAGTTTAAAACTCTTGTTGTAATGGTTGCACCTCCCCAAAGGAGGTGCAAAATTTTGCACCAGTTTGCTAAGGAAAAAAAACTGTTGTGGATGGGAAAAGGATGGGATTTTGACCCATAGAGTTTAGTGATTGAGAAGCTTATATATGACTTGACCCTTAAGAAGGAAAATACGACATGTTTTTTTCTCTATAGGCCTACCTGGGACAAATTTTCACCCTGCTTTAGGGAGGTGCAGCCACCACAATAGGAATTTTTAACTCCAATTCAGTGGATAATTGTTCCTGAATGAGGTTTAGGGTGCTAGGTTGCATTTCATCACAATGGAATCTTCATCAGATTTTTTACTACTTACTGCAATTTTTCTAGTTTTATATATTTTTAATAATTTTCTGAAACCTTTTCGCCATTAAAGCTAAATCTTATATGGGATCATTGTCACTCGAGTTAAGTCTTTTGCGAGATGATTGCCACTCATGCCACATCACCCAAATGAAAAAGAAACACTACTTGCATCCATTCTCCCCATTCTGAACTTACTACCATTTGTTGAATGGGAGTTATTAACTTTAGCATTCTTTCTAACATAATATAATTAAATTTCCACATGTCATGTCTCTATGTTGAACAATCATTCTAGACCTTTTATCTTTCTTTGAATATTCTGTAAATAAAACTTCACTTTTGTGATAATTTCTAATAGATGTTATATGTGATTTCCTCATACCTCTCTAAAAATGTATGCATAGGCAATCTTATTAGTGTATCTCTTAAAATGAGATCCAAACCATGAGTTACACATTCACTAGCAATGTTCTTTTTGGGAAAATTTCACAGCTTGGTGATTTTTTTCAAAATATAAAAAAATAATAATAATTTGGAGTTTTACGAAATTTTTCACCATTTTTCAGAATAAAAATAATTAAGTTAGTTACTTCTAGACTTAGGCATTTCCTAGGTTGTCACTTGTAGCAACACTTTTGTCAAAATATTATAGCCCACTTAGGATAGTCATCATTTAATAGTAATTGATGTTGGGGATCCTAGCCAATGGACCTACTTGAGGGACTTGAAAAAAAAAACCCCTTTCCACAAGATACACAACATGAGAAAAAATTCCTCAACAATACAAATTTCACTCTTTATGTGGTTGCATTGTTTGATATTAATTGAATTTTTTGCATAGCCCAATTTCCTCAATTTTTTAAATTAATAAAAACACTACATGCAATATAGTCTATTATTTTTTCTTGGCCACAAGTGTCGATTGCTTTTAAGAAGAATTATCCTTTAAGACACATATTTAAAATGTTGACCAATTAGGATTTTCTCATCCATCACAATTATTAATATACTATGGTCTAAACAAGGTAAAATAAACAATTGTGTTATGTTGTTAGCCCAAAAAAGTAGAATGAAAGTCATTTTGTAAAACATCCACAAATCATAAAATGCGCATGTATGGACTCATTCATGATTGGGTATCGCTTTCACTCAATCAAACAAAACTCTAAAACAATTTTCCATCATCCACTGAAAGTAGAATCTACATGGGACAAATTTCAATTTAAAAAAATGGAAAGTCAAAATTAAAATAAAATCATATGGTGGCACATGATTTTTCACATGAGTACATTATTGTTGTGTATCAATATTCTGATTTAAGACCAAAAATGTAAAAAATGTTTACTTGGGTGAAAGTATGGTATTTAATAAACAATATGTGATCCTTACAACATAAATGGAAGGTAGTCATAAAATAAACTTTGATATATTGAATTTAAAATATCAATTAATAGTTCATTAATCAATATGAACACATGTTTAACATCCATTTAAGTGGTACTTTATAAAATGCAACCAATTGCGACTTGCAAGCACAAAGCAAACTTCAAGTATATGAGATATTAAAAAAAATTTAAAGTATATTTGTCACAAACAACATTCCATAGTAGTTCATTAGACAATTAGCAAAACATTTAGAACAATATAATTAAAATAGCTTATGTGAGTGTTGACTACCATCATCATCAATGAAATTTACTCAAAATGTGTTTATATAACACAGTCCCAAGCAAAAGACTCCCAAATTAGTCTTTGCAACAATTTTGATAAAACATGTTCGAGGTTTTGAGGATTTGTGAATCAAGTATGTAATATCATAAAATGTAAATTTAGATGGGGTGTGAAGACTTATGAAACTTTTTTAATTTGTACCAACAGTCATAAAGGCAAATTTACAAAATTATGGGGATTTCTTGGTTATACAAAGTGTGTAATATACATATTAAAATTATACTTGGATCTCCCATTTTTTACACGCTACACACGGAAAATTGAAATGTTACTACCAATGTTGGTTGGATTTTTATTTTTATTTTTTCAAAGTATTGAATAGTGTTTTTTTTTTTTTTTCCCCATGCACCATATAGGGTATCAATAACAAAACAATTTCTAACCTAACTATCATGAATTTCGATGGTATGTGGACAGGAAACAACTTTTCCTGTTGCATACATGACTATAGTTGTTAGCTATGTACTAACCATGCTCATATACCCACATACCTAGTAGGTAGAACTTGTGTCTTACTC
>Ga0116228_10000429_pt1 | contig 31777 bp, 25 predicted proteins | sample S1TSphfallax_2_FD_89694 | JGI IMG/M metagenome (GOLD analysis project Ga0116228, IMG submission 89694) | Host-associated microbial communities from peat moss isolated from Minnesota, USA - S1T2_Fc - Sphagnum fallax MG | ecosystem: Host-associated > Plants > Peat moss > Unclassified | place... | reverse complement strand
TGTTGCCTTTTTATTTTTTGCAACACCACCACATAAAAAAACGATTACACGTTGTCATTTTCTTCTTTTTCTTCTCAAACACATAAAAAAAGGCAACGACAACTTGTTGTTATTGCCTTTTATGTTGCAAAAGAATCATAGAAGAAAGCAATGGCACATTGTCGTTGTCTTTTTCTTCTTAATCATAGAAAAGAAGGCAGGTTGCCGTTGCCTTCTTTGCTGCAACAACACCACACAAAAAAACAACAAAAAGAAATGAAGAGAAGGGAGAGATGTTACTTTCAAACTCTTATTCTGCCCTCTCACTTTGGGCTCCCGCTTCAAAGGCGTTGTCATGGCTACCACTACTGCCTTCCCACTTCACATTGCCACTTTTTCTGCCCCTTCTAGCTCCTAGTTCTGCCCTCCCTCTTTTGCCCTTTCGCTTCAAGCTCTCCCGAGCTCTGACTATGGAATGAGCACAAAATGAGGTGAGGTAGGTAGGAGGGGCGAGGTGGTAGGAGGGAAAAACTTTGGGGCAGAGAATAGGATGAAAAAAATCAAAAACCTTGGGCAAGGGAGGATGTGTTTTTGGTTCATCCTCAAAACGACTTGAACGTTCTCACCCGGAACTGGTGCACTGGTGGCTGCTGGTTCACTCCAGCCCTCAGTACGTGACTCCAGACAACAAAATTTATTGTGAAAAGGTCAAAATGTGCCCATTTAGCTCAGGAAATTGGTTTTTCTGCACCAGATTCGTGCAGCTTACCATGGATGGTAAAAGGCACAACACAGATATGCACCTCCAAAAAAGAGTGTAATAAATTGGACCTGACTGTGGCTCAATATTTCTGATTGGTTGATCATAATGATTGGTCCAGGTGGTTTGCTATTAGTAGTTCCCACGTATGTGCAGTTCCAGTTACACATTTATTGGTGTGGTTGCCAAAAAAACATAGCTAAACTTAGATATTTAATTTTATTATCCAGAGTGACATACTGAGAGCACTGGTGGAGATGCTCTTAGGGTTCTAAGTTCTCACCTGTAGCCAAATTCGGCTACGCTCTTTTGTACAGGATTACCAACCCACCTCCCTCACAAAATTGGAAAAAAACCATCCACCTAATGAACTCTACATCATTCCCAAAAAACTTCCAAGATTTTTCTTAGTGTAGCTGGAGGTATGCTTTAGAGAGTGTAAAATCCAATAGGGCATTTTCAAAAACAAAAGACCCATAGACACGAATATTACAAGTTTTTGTAATGTCCCCATGTTGTTTTTTTCCTGTGATACATGGTGGGTACCCTCCAGATACTCACTGGGTATCATGGGAATTCTTTTGTTTACAATACCATTTTGATTTTTAAGCTCAGTATAGCCCTCTGAGCAGGTAGTTCCTCTGAAAGTAAGTGCCTATCTGAGCCTACGGACACTTACTTCCGGAACTCCCTTCTCTGAGGCTGTTACCCATCTGTCCCGAACTCTATTTAATATTGCAAGAGAACTGGATTGTGTAGTTGATTTTGCGAGAGAGGCTGTTACCCTACACGCGTAATCTGTCCCTAACTCTAGTTAATATTGCAAGACAACTGGATTGTTTAGTTGATTTTTGCAAGAGAAGTGACTCTATAATAGGTTACCTAAGATAGCCGGGCCGAACCTTCTTCCAAACCAACAACAGCTAAATTGAAAAAGGTTCCTCCTGAAGATGTGGGACCAGATGAACTAAACTCTACATCGTTCCATAGGCTCTCCCTCCCTGAGAGAAGGCAAGTCCCAACAAAGGTAAAATTCATGAGCAACGTGTCAAGTGAAGAGAAAAAATTCCTGACACGACACGGCGCGACACGTCTCACAAATCCGGTGCTTTCTCACTATCGCTGAAACGCTTCCACGTCACCAGAAAACTGCAAAGAAACTCATCGGAGTCATGTTTTCAGAGGTTATAACATGTTGATGGATTTTGTGGTGAATGAGCAAGGGTAGCTCGGAAGACAGAAGTACATACCTGCCTAATGGAGATCCAAACTCAAGAAGCAACAGCATGGGCTGGGGGTGGAGAAAGTAGACGATTGCCAGTGACTTTTGGATATGCAAGAGTGAAGGGTTTGCGAGATCACCCAATTGAAGACTACCATGTTGCGCGAATGCAGTCATTTGAAACTAATGAAATAGGACTATTTGCTGTATATGATGGCCATGCAGGGACTGAGGTAGCAGCTTATCTGGAGCAAAAACTCTTTGACAGTATTCTGGTTCATCCTGACTTCGCAAAGGATCCCAAAAAATCCATCATCGATGTCTACTTGTCCACTGATGAGAGGTTGGCCACCTCATCTCTTTATGTAGCTCTCTTTGCCTACTGCCCTAACTAGGTCTGTATGCTGTACACACATGTAAGAAGAGAGCACCATCTCTCTCATTTGCACATTGACCCATAAAACACATCTCTTTTATGTAGCTCTCTTTACCTCTTGCCCTAACTAGGTCTGTATGTTGGACACACATGTAATAGGAGCACCATCTCTCTCGATTGCACATTGACCCATAAAACACATCTCTTTTATGTAACTCTCTTTACCTCTGCCCTAGCTAGTTCTGTATGTTGGACACACATGTAAGAGCACCATCTCTCTTGTTTGCACATTGACCCATCAATCACATTTCAATATCCATCTGTGTTTATGAACCAGCTAGGTGTATACCCCTTTTCTTTATGTTTGTGTAAGAATTGAAGCTTATCAAATGAGGGTTCTCTAGTGCAGAATATTGGACAAAGGAGAGACACAGATGGCATACAGAGCAGGGTCAACTGCAACCACTGCATTTTTGCTTGATAAAGGCAGACGCCTCATAGTGGCCAATGTGGGCGATTCACGAGCAGTTCTCTCAAGGAATGGGTGTGCCATTGAGCTGAGTGTTGACCACGAGCCTCAGAAGCCAGAGGAACGCAAAATGGTTCGTTTCTCACACATAACCCACTCTGTAATTTGAAACAGCAGACCCTGAGCTCTGAATTTTAATGTCCAACTGTTATTTTTCCCCTTTGCTCTTCTGTGTTGACATGTGAACACTCAGGTCTGCTGGGTGAGGATGAGCATTTTCAAGTTCTTTCCTCAATAATTATACTAGATTCAGGAGTGGCTATGATGTGTGCAGGTAGAATCCAAAGGTGGTGAGGTGAGCATATCAGCTGCTGGTGGGGTTTACCGTGTTGACAAGAGGCTGGCAATGTCCCGAGCATTTGGAGACTACACAATTAAGGAGCATCTCAGTGTCAAGCCAGACATCTGGGATAGCAGCTTAACGAAGGAGGATGATTTCTTCATAGTTGCTAGCGATGGATTGTGGAAAGTTATGGACAACCAAGAAGCAGTTGATCATGTCCAGGCCCAAAACTCTGCAGAGGCAGCTGCCAAGGATTTGGCAGCCACTGCCCTGAAGCGAGGCAGTCGAGATGACATTTCCTGTCTTGTTATCTGTTTTGCACATCAAGATTGGACTCCAGTTGTGTCACAAAATTAGGTCTTTAAGAGGACATTGAACTGAAGCCAACAGGGATGTCAAGCAAAGAGATAAAAGCAGTGACACAATCTGGATGGAGAGTCTGCACAGCCAGTAAGATTATTTTCTTATTTCATGCCTTCCTACGCAGGGCTTAACCCATATGTACAATAGGAAGACCTTGTGTTTCTCAGTGGTGAAAACACAGAGAAAGTTGCAGCCTGTACATTGAACAATTGAACTGTGGTTCTGAGAACTTGGTGACTGGATCATCATCTCTTGCACAATGTGGGTATTATCTACCGACAAACTATATTGTCCAGATCCATTTGTGTGATCAAATGTATGGAATTAAATTGTGCGACATTTTCATATGCCACCATAGCCACATTTTGGTAGTAAGCATGATTGAAGTTATGTTGGCAAGATTTCTAGTTGATTGTAACATAATCAAATCATTATTACAATTTGGTATCTAGACATGTGCCTTGGGTCAAATAGAGGCTTTCTGGTTCCCCATCCCACTAAATGCATTTGATTCACTCCATGTTAAGAAAAATTCCTGGCAAATCACAAGTATCTCTAAATCAATAGAGTTCAGCAATATGTCTATTTCTCCACAAGATTTAGTAGGTCTAATCTGCCTCCTCTTTTTGACCAGGTATGATTCACAAAAATACAGTGCTGTACCATGCACCAGGCAATTTTGATGAGTTCTTTCTGTGTAGGGTAAAGCCCTAGGGTGGGGGCACTCACAAAATAAGGGCCTAGGACATCCTGGACTTGGCTAGCACATCATTCTAGACCCCCTTACTTTGGGAATGTATCCCACCCATGGGTTTTTCTCATTGTAAAGCATAAGGCAACTGCCATGATGCTTGTAAGTAGGTGTAAGATCCATTTTTTTGTCAAGGAGGGGTATTCCCAGATATAAGGTGTCCTCCAAATGCACTAGAAATTTTCTTGGAGTGCTTTATGTGATGGGTAAGGCATGTGGACAGGGGTGCTACCAAAATTTTGCAGCCTTGGGCAGGCACTGTATTTTGGTAACACACCTGTGTTCAAGGTCCTTACTGTGCGCAATGACCACTTAACCTTTGAATGCATATCTGACACAAAGAAAAAATGACAAGCCCTTAAAAAATGTAACAGCCCGCCCAAAAGCATAAGATGACCTCCTCTGTCATAAGGGAATCTTACAATTTTACAGATTTGAGGCATCCTTGTAATACACTGCAAAATCTCTGACAGGTCATTTTGAAGTATTTTTGAGCCCAGGGTCATCACAATTGTCTGCTTGAAACTGAGAATGTCTATCACAAGTTCATGAATTGTTTTCATCAACCAACCTTCTTACTTATAGAGAAAAATGAGAAACACCTTGTTCTACAGCCTTCTAGAAAAGTCAAAAGGAAATGTTACACATCAACTGAAACACACCTTTCAAAACATGTGCTTCAATGTGAAACTTAAGAATGAGAATTCAATTGACACACCCACATATTTGTCCAACATCTAGAGAAATAGACAGGTTGAAATTATAAGGAGCAACCCATTTTTCCCATTTTGTGCAATTCTTTGCAGGTTACTCTAGAACCATGGATTGTCTTACTGAAGTAATCAGTTTAACCAATTACAGAAGAGATCCACTTTTCTTATTTGTTTTTGGTTCAAATTTTCTTAAATGTTTTTCTTTTTCTTTTTCTTTTTGGCATTCATATGGTCTCTTTTATTAAATGATGTGATTTCATGACTATTAAAAGACTGGGAATTAAATTTTTTTTAGGGTCAGTTTTGTCATTAAATAATCCTTAAAATAGTGAAATGAATTTTTGTGAAAATATGAAGGTGAGGTGTGGAAAACCATCATAATCATAACAGCCTACAATCTGAATAATTTCACTCCTCATACAACAAAATCTTAGTAGATCATGAAAAAAATAATAATTTCAAATTTAAACAACAAATTAATCTTTTGAAAAAAAAAAAAACAATTATTTTGTCTTGTCAATGTGAAAGCTGACTTGAGGCTACATTAATTGATATTCAATATCACATCTTACAATAGGTAAATGTTGGTAAATGTTCATTGGAACGTGCTTTGTAACCTCCTTGAGGATATAAGGATGTAAGCTTGCATGCATAACATACAAACCAAGTGTTCCAAAAACTCAACATATCAATTGATATTAAACAGTTCTTTTCACAATATTTGCAGAAAACATGAAATTTGTCTTAGAGATCCTCAGTATGTCCTCACTGAATTTCAAATTTTTGAAGTTCTTGTCCCCTAACCCTATCTACCAACAAAGATTGGTGGGTCTTCCTTCCACAAATGTAGTTTTGTCTTCAAGGCCCCAACTTGCAACCTTTGAACAATTACAATTAGGTCATGAATAGTTCATCAACACTTCACTCTTGGAACACATACTAGCATTCTTGATATAAACAAAACATAAGATGAAAGATAGTTCTATTAACAATGAGAGAAAATTTGATATGGATTCCAAAGAGACTTTTGGATGAGTAATTAGTTAAAAGTATTCATGAGGATGATGATGACAACTAAGTAAATCAGCAATTTCATGAAAACATGAAGATGGAATATGTCCATTTGTTGTCACTTGGAAAACAATACTATGACACTACAAGGTTCCAGTTTGAAGAATGTGGGTTCTTGAGGATATTCAAATAATTTCATTGTAAATCATTTGATATTTTGATGAGATTTTGAAAAATGTTTGGATTCAAGTTTAATGGCAATAAGATAAACGACACACATGAATTGAATAAGAAGATCTACCTCATGGTCAACTAATCATGTTGCTTGAGTTTTTCAGAATATGGTTTGGAACATGAAGATTGGGTAATTCATCATTTGTCAATTCAAAGGAAAAAAAGCAGAGAATTTTTTGGTTGCATTTATGATTCTATACTTCGTATGAAACAACAATGGGTCCTAAAAAAGTTGATTCTAAAGTCAAAGAAGTTGTAATCAAGCCAGTTGTGGTATCCGAAGAACTTCTAGAACCTATCCCAAAGCCTGAACTCCCAAAGGATGGATACCATAAGGAGATTTCAGATGTGCAATTGGAAGGCTTCTATGATAATGCACTCAAGTCTGAAGAAGAATTGACAAAGTTCGACTTATTAACTCCAAGTTTGTGTATCTATATTGTTGTTTTCATTTCTGTATTGAAAATATGGTGCATGTTTTGTGGTGTAAAACTTACTCTCCTTTCTGCAATTTAGTTTTCATCCTATTAGGATTTTGATGTATATTATCTTGTTTTTTCAATGTGAAATGTCCTTGGAATTTCTTTTATTTTGTAAGTTTTTCATCCTTTTGATAACTCCTTTTGTAATGATGATGGTATATTACCATTGACATTGTCCATTATAGGGAATGTTGCATTGTAAATACATATCACCAACATGAATCTCGCAGGTATTTGGGAGGTGTGTTGGGATTGCAAAGCTTTTCATACAAAGCACAAGAACGAATCATCATAGACTATTTTTCTGGCTTCCTTTTGTATGTAGAAAATATTCCTCCTCCATTGAACATCTGATATATTATTGTTATTATCAGAAAAATGACTCATGCACATCTATCAATGAAATATGATTATATTGAATGTGGATAATTGTGGAAGGAATGCAATAGAACATAAATGGAATAGGCCTAATGGCCATTAGCTTGCAAATTATTGTGGTCCAAGCTTCAAAAGCATCATAAATTATGAATTGATTTTCCTTTCTATTGTCATAAATGTAAAACAACAATGTAGGCTGCTGTATGATCAATAATGTCCAAAGTCATGAAACCTCGAGGCCTTTGCCTTCATGGGAAAGCCTATTGTACCATATAATTCTGTATTCCATTTTGTGCATGTTGGGGCTAAAAATATGACACATTAACAGGTTTGCGAAGGAGGGAGGGTTGAATTTGCAATCAACAATGCATGCATATCAATTGAGCCACAAAGTTTTGGATATGATCAAAAGTATTGTCACCAATGTGATATATTTTCAATGGTTCTATTTGCATCTACCTTGTTAACATAACTATGCAGGGTAACTTCAAAAAGTCCAATTATTGTTATATGGGTTCATTTCTAAGAAACAAAATTTGTCTCAATGGCTATTGACATGTGGATAACAAATCAATAGTTAACAAGGAAACAACTTTGATGTCTCAAAAGGCTAGACAATGTTCTTACACACATTCCTTTAAAGCAAAAACAACATGATGATGGACCTCTTTTTGAAACCAATATGGGTGTTTTTTTTCTTTTGCAAAATGGACTTTTCTAAATATGATTTTATTGAATTGGTGGTTGGTTCAAAGGTCATCTACATTCTACAACCTTTTCTTCATTCAAGCTATTGTTTCAATAATAATCATGTAATGAAGAATATATTGTGTTTGCCAAAACATAAGTTCCAACTAACTGCATTAACCACACGTAGGTGGAATGACTTTTGAGGAAGTTGAAAGGAGTTTCAAAAAGCTCCTTCTCAAGTTGAGCATTTCCCAAACAAAAAAGGATGTTCCACCACTTTCTAACATAGACATTCAAAAGATTGCACCTTTCTTTACCACCACGTAGGTGAATCAAACCTCAAGAAATAGAGTTTTAGGTGTAGGATCATGACCATTTGACTAGTATATTTTAAACTCATTTGTAAGCTTTATATCATACAAAGACCCTTACTCCCTACATGGGCAAGCTAGGTGCCCTTATCTTTCCTTCACAATTCAAAAATAGGTTCCCATGTTTTGGAGAATTCAACAATTGGAAGCATTTATGGATTAATTATGATAGTCAAAGTTTACATCTAGTGCTCAGGGATGAAATCCCACAATGACAATAAGATGTCCATATCCATAGATTTGGTCATCTCATATCATTTCCACAACATGAAACCACTACTTCTCCATTGGTACAATGAAGCCATAGGCATTATTGCAAGCCACAAAAAAATTGAATATCACTAGAAATTTAAGACAAACATTTTCCTATTAAAGGATAATCTATGTTATAATGGGCAAATACATTGGATGTTTATGTCATTCATTGAAAGGTTAATGACTGCAAAAAATATATATCATTGATTTATGAATATGCATATCACTATCAACCAAATATAGTTAAACATGTAAAAAATGAATACTCACATTTTGAAGTTTGATTCATGTCATTAAACTATAATGAAAGGGGTTCATCATGCATATTTAAAGATTCTATTTATCCTTGGTGGATAACTATTATACTAGTATTATATAAATTTTTTGACCTTTTTTTAGGGACTAAATCAGTAATAAATTAAGTTTTTTTGATGCAGAATATTTCAACACTTTTCATTATTCAGTTATTGTTTTTTACATGACCACACATATTTTTTCTATTCAAAACATGTGTGGTGTGAAACACCCTTACACATTCCTTTAATAGAGTCATTCACTCAAATGGAATTAGAAGTTATTCAGGTACAATAATACCAAGACCTCATATACCATAAGTGTTTCTTGTCCAACGAAAAATGAACTTCCAACTTCATGTCAAATTGGTTCATGAACATACAATGGAAAACTTTGTTGGAGAAACAATCAGTTCAATGTTATAATATCGATTGGACTTACAATAAGCATGAATAAATCAATTTGGTAGTTTATCAACATTTTTGCAAGTAACATCCACCCATGTTTTGGGTGTTTTCAGAACACTGAATGTCCTGATAATAAATCAAAATTGCTTAAGCTTGAAGCCTTGACCCACTAAATACAAAGATGTTTTTATGTGGCTTTTTATTTGAAAAGTATTTTGTTTGAAGATTATCCATACATCACCAATTCCAAAGAATTTCGAAACAAAGTATGTTTGGAAAATCATGCATTTGGAAATAGAAATTCATTTTGAAAACTATAAACTTAGACTCAACCTAACTTCACATTGGACTTCTAGGCCAAAAAAGAAGAAGTGGAATGTTTGGAAATGGTGGCTGCTTTCTTAAACCACTTGAAAGAAACAACAATCAACAACATCATAAATGAAAAAGAGGAAAGTGGTGATGATTTCAAATCACCTGATGAATATGTGCGGTTAAGACCTCAAACAATTGATGAAGCAATAGAACGTGCCATAAGGCACAAGATAGAAGAGGCAAAAAAGGTGTTCCAAGATGATTACAAAAGTCGTGAAAATTGTATCATAAGCAAGCTTGTGGAGTTGGAACAAAAATCAGGCATAATGCCATCACCTACGACAAGTTCAGTTCCAGGATCAATTCCAGTTGCTACAGTACCTGCTTCATCAAAGAAGAAGTAAGACGACATTCTCTTCTAAAAGTATGCCCAAAAGCTTAGGCAACCAATACGTTGTTCATGTTACATAAGTAGAGATTACAATCTATTGCAATAAGTTGTTGCTAAGTTTGATGATGTGGGTGTGACTCCAAATTCATTTTAACAATATTACACAAAGTCATATTTGAATGGTTACATAGCAAAACCCTACATGTGTAGTGTGCCATAATCAACCCCAATAATGAAGGCTTGCAAACATCTTGAATGCTTAGTACAATTGATCCTCCCATGGTGAATAAATTTGTGATAACACGGCAATAATACTTGATTACAAAAGTTTGAATATTTCCCAAGGTTCTGCTTATGGAATGAATATTTGTTGTTAGCCTATAACCCCTCCCAAGAAAGGAAAAAAAAAACTTGCAAAGTGCAAAAGAGAAATGGTCCCTTTATGTTGTGATACTTACTTCTTCCATGAAGGTTTGGACATTGGACAGATGAGCTCGACAGAAGTCAACATGGGCACTAGTACTACCCATTTCTTTCTTTTCCTTCTCTTACTGATCTCACTGAAATTCCCAACATCTGCAACCTACCCATCATAAGTGTCATAAACAAAACCAACAACAACTTGGAAAGAATGAAAAAAGGATGATGGTCTCTTCACAATGTGATACTTACTTTCCCAAATGAAGAAGGGTTTGGACAGAGAAACCTCAAATGCTCCAAAGTTGTCAACATGGGCACTACTACCACTAGCCATTCCCCTTCTTTGCCTCTCTCACTGCTGATCTTGCTAAAATTCCCAAAACCTTCCTATCATCAAAAAATGTTATAACCCGAAAAACAAACAACTTGGAAAGAAAGAAGAAGGAGACTCTCTTCACAATGTGGTACTTCCTTTTCCAATGAAGAGTTTTTGGAGAAAGAAGCTCAAAAGCAAAGAATAGTTGTCAACATGGGCTCGACTAGTACCCATTCCCTTTCTTTCCCTCTCTCACTGATCTCGCTGAAATTCCCAAAACCTTTCCATGACCAAATTATTGTAACCCGGAAAACAAACAAACATTGGTCTCTTCACAATGTGATACTTAAACTTTCTCCACTGAAGCAGGGTTTGGACATAGAAGCTCAAAAGCAAAGAAAGTGGGTATGTAGTTCACGATCACGACACTACCCCTGCTCTAAACGCCGTTGCTGAAGTCTTCACAATTTTCGCAGTTGACAAGAGAACTTCACTTCATCTCTTGTCTCGTTCTCTTTTCCATCGCGTTGTGCTTTCTCTCTTACTTGACTTGCAGCCGTCGTCGTCGTCGCCTACTTCCTGCATCTCCGTCGCTTTGCTGCATTCAACTTCATATCGCCATGGCTTATTCTTCGCACGTGCCGTCTGGTATGCCTGTTGTGGACAAGGAACAGGTAAATGTTGTTTTCCCTCCTCCCTCCCTTGATATCTGTCGTTTTCCTCGTTTGGAATTATTGTTCCTTTCTTCTCAGATCTGCAATCTGTAGGTATGTGTGTATTCATTTAGGATCGGATCTTCTCTCAATTCTTTCGTAACTATGGAGAAGTTCTCAGTTCGGACTGAGAAGTTTTTTCTCCTCCCTCCCTTGCTGTCTTTCGTCTTCCTTGTTTGGGTTTGTTCTTTCGTTTGGTTGTCAGACCTGCAATTTGCAGGTATGTATGTACTCCTTAGGATCGACTCTTCTCTCAATTCTGGAGAAGAGTATGGAGAAGTTCTCAATTCGGACGGACTGACGCGTGTGTGCTGTTGCGATGTGATGGAGGAGGCCGGCGGGATTGCAGATCTTTGGGATGGCGCAACAGGAGATGGAGTATAGAGTCGATCTCTTCAACAAGTGAGTGTTTCTGACTGAGCGATGGCGGCTATCTAGCTTTATGTCTTACAGCTGCCATCTCTTACCTGTGAATGCTTTCCAGGGTTTCAGAGAATACGTTGCAGCGGAATTGCACTGGAGCAAGCAAGCAAGCAAGCTCCCTTCTAGGCAAGTAATTGACAAACAAGGTGGAAGTGTGCAGGCTGACGCAGACATGGTTTGACAAGTGCGTTGAAAGAAAGTTCGTGCTCATAACCTCGTTTGTTCTTGTGAGAATATTTCGTTTGTTTCGTGATACTGCGTTGTTGGAGTTCTTCTTTTGCATTTCTGCCTATCCTCTCCAACGCACCTCTACTAGAGTCCTCTACCAAACTTGAAGAAGAAGATATAAGACGAGATAAGCTGAGAATGCACTGCAAAAGTGAAGCACTTTTGCTTAGATCAAGAAGAGATAAAGCAGAGAATGCACTGCAAAAGTGTTGCGGCTTTCCAATCTAGCTCCTGCTGTATGATCACCAATGGTGCACACCAGTAGTGCAGAGCAAAAGACCAAATGTTGTTCTTGATGCTCTTATGGAACTATATCTTTCCCTGCAGTTCAAAGCAGGTATCAGGATATAAAGAATTGCATTTGTGTTTTGTGTGTGAGGATAAAGTTGTCAGCAATTGACTTTTGAACTGTTTCTTCCTCCATTTTCACTGTATGTTGTTGACACTGAATCAATTTTTTTGGCAATGTGTCGGTACAAGGAGGCAGATCTGAATGTGGGAGAAAATAGCTGCATTGATTGCTGTGTTTCCAAATACTGGCAGGTAGATCCCATTTACAACCATGTGTCTGAGAAATGAGCCACAGTTTCCTTGCATTCCTGTAGTCAGCACAAGATGTGAAACAATTGCTCCCACTACAAATTGATGGCATTGCTTGCTCTGGATGATACAGAGCCATGACATTTGAATGTGTGTGGAAAACAAAGTGTGACATAAAACTTGTCCAGACTTGTTGCAAGTTTTCAGAAATGCATTTGGAGTTGTGGGTGATCTAAGTCTGCCCTAGCATGGTGTTAAACTTTGCAAGTCTTAAGAATGTCTGAAGAGGTAATAGCAGTGGGTGGCTAGCCAGTGAGAAACCCTTTGTATCCGATGCTTCACTGCAGCTTCCACCCTATGCAGATGATAACAGCATGTTGTTGGCTCCCTCTCTTGCCACCTCTATTCTGCATTTTCCTTACTTCTGTTTTGACCTCCTTATTTTTACTTTATTACATGACCCTCCAGTGGAGTCCAAGCTCCTCACAAATTCTTCATGGAGGGAAGGACCATATGTATGATTAAATCCTTAGGATTTAGATAGTGGTGCTGTGCAGTGGCAGTCTTTCATAGGTAAAAGGCCTTCACTTTCTCCATGTCATCAGAGCTTCATGATTACCATATATCACCATATTGAAGAGAAGATGTTCATGTACATATATTTGGTGCTGTACTTGAAGCATTGGAGAACAAGCTCAGGCTTGAGATCCTGCTACTAGTCAGGTATTTTGGCCAGTCAGGCATATATGTATACGGTAACAAAGAATGTGTAGGACACAATGGACCTGATCACATGACATTGGATCATGGGTCACAGTGTGTGCCTATCTTGAAACAGTGTGTTTGGTGTTCACCTCACCACTGCTGTATTGTACTTCTTTCTTGCCTCTATTCATCTCTTTAAATTGCTCACTATATCATATTCTGTGATGATACAAGAGCATTGTTGTTGGTACATTCACTGCATGTTTTTGACTTGTACTCTTTTCTATCTGTCTATTCTTTCTGTTTCCTGACCCTGTATATGTTGTGTACAGGTGACAGGAATTGTGGGACAGATGCTGGGATCAAATGGACCTCCACTTGGATAGGCTAGTACAACTGAGCAAATCTTCCTTGCAGCTCTCAGGTGACAAAGTCTTTGCTAAGTTTAAGAACTGTAACTGCTGAACTTGATTTAACATGGTTCCAGTGTTTTTGCATTTGATCCGTCATAGTTGTTCAGGCATTTTTCATATCAGCAGAGGTAGCTCCACTGTCTAGTGTTTACCACTGTACACGCAGTTCTTCATCAGACATTAGGGATGTATTAGCCTTTTTCTTTTCCTGCTGGTTACAAGAATCCCATTCTGTGCACAGTTGGTGTTCTGATGTTTAACTTGGTTGTGGTGGATCAGGCCCTGAAACTTAAAAACTCTCAAGTTGGAACACAGTGCTTAGTTTACACTGTAATGAGGGCAGAAGCTAGGAATATGAAGACACTGGAGTAATGGTCTTTTCAAAACCAGCTAACAAGTAACATGTAGGAAATTCTCAGACCTGCAAACATCAGACAACTAGTAGCCATGGGTGTCTGAAGTTTGAATCTGTTTGGGGGTGAAAAACACAAGCTGTGCAAAGCTGACCCTCATGTTGCAAATTAGGTACTAATCAAAGGTCTGTTTACATGCTGTGGATCATCACAGCCTGCTCCAGTATTTGAGTCTTGACTTGGAGTTTGTAAGGCCAGGGTAGGTAGTAGTCTTTCTTGCCCTTTCAGGACATGACTAATTTTGTGTGCCTTGGATAGCAATTGAGCTCAGAGTGGTGGCTCACCAAACACTTACCTCCAACCTGTCAAAGCACAAGGTTGGTTCACACTTCCCACCCGGGGGTGGCATTTGTTGATATCATGAAAATGACATGTCTACATTCAAATGTATAGGTACTTACATTCATATAGGTAGCTGAAATGTATGCTGATATGGCATTCTAACACTAAGCCTATCACTAGGAGATGGGCAGGGTGATAACTAGCAGGCAACAGGAAAATCAATTCAAATATGTAGATTCTTGCTATTATTAGTTCCTATGGGCAGTGATATTTTACCAGTTTGAAAACTAAAGTGATGAATAATCTTGGAGATTTGCTGTGGTGTTTTCTTTGGTGGGGAAATTTTGACATAAAAGAATAAAAAAGGAATTATTGTGTTACAAATTTCCTTTCTAATTATTTTTAATTGTCAATTTTTTAAGGGAAGAAAAATTATTAGGATAAAGCCTTTTGATGTTTTGACACAGTTTTTAGTTTTGGGGCAGTTGTTTGCCAGTTTTCTAACAGTTTCAATGGTTTTTTGCAAACGTTTAGTTTGTTGATACTAAATCTTGTTAGGGATGATTGCCACTGATGCATTAGGAAACTGAAAAATATGCTGGGATTATCTCCAGAGAAGCCTTTTCCTCACTCTACTATCATCATCTATCATTCTGAATAATGAGATGAATTATTCTGAAAGTGATAGTTATCAACAATTTGTTTATACCATAATCATTGGTAACTATTAGGTAGCACAGGAACTGTCAGAGTGCTGAAATATATCCAGTCACAGTAATCTGGCTTAACTCTGAGGTATGCCAACCTTGGGTGTCAAGTGACCTTAAGTGCTCATTTTTAACGTTCATAAAGGGATTTTGTGGCTTTTTAAAGGTTAAGTCCAAGAATGCCTTTTCAAGGCGAGAGGTTGTCAGTGAAAAATATTTTCATTTTGATAGGCTATGATGTTTCAACGCTTCTTTGAAGGATACCAAGCCCTGGAACTAAATCTTGATTACCACTGTCATTGAGAGTGAGAATCTGGAATTATTGGCTCTTTCAAGGGTGAAAGCCTGAAAGCCTTGAAAAGCTTGTATGAAAGAGCCAAGAAATTCCATATGAAACCCATTAAAAAAATCGTAGGCACCTGGCAGATATTAGAGTTATCCATAAAGTCACCCTGTCTTCACTCTCTCTTTCACCCCCTAGCCCCTCTTTGAGTGGTATCCACAAAGTAATGAAATTTTTATTGAATCTGAGTATGAAATGCTGAAAATCAGCATTTAATGCACAAGGGTCGAGAGTAAGTATAGTAGTTGTACAGGTAGGAGTAGTGAAAATATATGTACTAGCAGTGGAGGCTCTCAGGAAAAAGGAAAGACAAGATATAACTCAGTTTACCACCAAAATTGATTGAAAAACTAGTTTCGGTCCCAGTTATTTTGTTTTGTAAAATTTGCATTCCCCGTTTCAGGTTTGATGCCCTGTCATGCTAGTCAATTAAACAAGATGTAGATGGGTTGAGTTGAGACCTATATTGCACTAACCAACAGTAACACACAAAAGCTAGGTCGCATGGTGAGATTAACAAGAAAATGGTGCTAAGATGGCATGCCTATGCATTCTTGTGTATATTCGCTATGGTAGTTCATGTCACTATCCCATCAAGACTAGCCATACCAGAGGACACTAAGTCTAATGAAGAGCCCAGTGGATCAAAGGATGTGCATTACCTCAACATGTTTGTCAAGGTGACTACCAAAGAGAGATATCAAATCCTATAACGAACCACAAGGTTTAGGTGGGAAGGTAACCATCTATTTTGAGTATGGGAGGATGGAAAAGTGAAGATTGTGCTTCACCCCACACAATAACACATTAGTGTGGCATGCCTAAGAGGAGTTCAAGCATTTTGGTGTTAGATGCACCCATAGTTTATTACAAGGGTAATATAGGTGGCATGGAATGCACATGGATGTGTAACAATTTGTGGCAAGATGCATGATATATGTGATAGAATGTAGGCCTCCTTCAATGCTCCTACCCCACAATTGCAACCTCTTCCCAAGATGGGATTAAGCTACCATTGAAGTTTGGATTTTGCAAGGCCATTGGCATGAACCATACACCACAATTGGTATATGTTAATGATGGTAAATGGATTGAACTAATATTGTGTTATTGAACAAGTCTAATGAAAAGATTGAGTATTCATTTTAAAATTGAATGTTTAGTTAGTTTAATGTGGTAGTTGAAGCCTTATCAACCAAGGCAGAGAATTTTAAGGCCTTGTGTGAGAAAGCCTTGATTGACCATCACACTATGTCCCATGATCATTTGTAAGTGGGCAATTTGGCCAAAAGAGTTGTGCAAATAATGAAAAGAAGTTTACACAAATATGGCCTATAGAAGGACCATTTGGGTGACTAATGCCTTCAATTGCTTTAATTGACCATGGGTTACAAGTTGAGCAAACAAATGTCACTTACTTCACTTTCACCATATTTTTTCCTATTTGGTTGTGAGCCAAATTTGCTTGCATGAATATGCTTAAAGGTTATGGTGACTAGTCTTGAACCTAGATGTTTTGAATGTTTGGATGTGTGCATGTGATGAAAGAGGAAAGTTGTTCAAAAAAGTCATACCAATGGCTTGTGAAAAGCTTGCTATGTTCAACATAGAGACACATTGAAGTATGCCACTATTCAGGAGGAAAGTATTATCCCCAAGTTTGATGGTATAATCCAAGGGATTGTCTTTACCTAAAACAAACAACACACCATGATGTTGGATGTTATAACAAGATGTGTAATCTTTAGAATGAAGGAAATGTATACAATTGGTGTTCCAAGGGTTGGCACATGAGATGTTTAACACTACTTTTGGAGAAAGTTCCCAATAGGGACTGGTTATGCTTTCAATGTCTACACAAATAAGCTTAGCCACTTGTAGCTAGATTTAAGCAACATGAATTTTGTCAAGAAAGTTCATATGTTTTTATAGTTAGTCAAGGAATTAGGAGGATTACAACTAGGCAACTAATGATAGGACTCACATTTGCACCCAAATTATTTGATTCACTACTTCAAAATTACCAAGGTGTCCTATTGTAACATGCCCATAATGCAAAATTCCTAAGTCTACATAAGATGTGTTATTTGGTTTAGGGACCTTATTCCCAAATAGAGGGCGATTGTGTGTGTGTGTGACCTTTATAATAATGTCATGACATGTTTATGGTTTGTGGCAACAATAGATGTAAACATTTTGATGTGGTAGCGCACAACAACTATTAGGATTATTTGGGAAATTGTTCAAATAGGTGGAACTTTATTAAAATAAAACTAGAAAAAATACTTAAATAGCATGAGCATGTTTCACATATTTCAACTTTGGAATAATACTCAAAGTTATAGTGGGAAAGACACATCTTTCTAAAGTTGCACCATCTTTTGTTTGTTGTGTTTTATTTTGGAAATTATATGAAGTTTTCTTGCTTCCAAGTTTATAGGTTGTTTATGCAAGTTTGGTGTGAGGTGTGGATTCTCCCAAAGTGGAGTGTGTAAGATTTTGATTGTGTATGCATGTGTGATTTTAATAATAATGTCATGATGTGTTTATGGTTTGTGACAACAATAGATGTAAGCACCTCGATGTGGTAATGCACAACACAATAACAACTTACAACTTTTTGATGGACTTTCTAATTGCACTTCTTATGTACTTTTTTTAAAAAAATTGTCTCAATAAAAAAACCTTTGAAGTTGTTCAAGGAATTCACAATGGAATCCAACCACAAAAAAATTGGAGGCAATTTATAAAAATGGGGTTCAATTATATCTAGCTTATGAACTTGACATTGAGTTTATTTGGAAACTTACACAAGTTTGTGATTAGATATAAATAACAACACACATTAGTTATTGTAAGCTATTGAAGCCATTAATTTATAGTGTCACCTTCTTTATGACTCAAGGAGATTACTGATTATATATTTTATGAAGCATGTGAAATAAAAGTGTATTTTTGTATATTTCAAAAAATCTATTAACATTGAAAAGGTTTCAAAAATATCTCAAAAATATTATCATAATCCAATTCTTGAAAACCTATTTATGTTTAAATGAATTATAAAATTTACTTATTTTCATTAAGTTAAGATGAGCTCTATTATTAAGTCAAGTTATGATTGCATCTTTTTCATTATCATGGCAAATATGATATGTGATGAAGATTGATAGAACACCTTTTCTTTCCAATACTACCTAAATGTGGAATTTGAATTATGAAGGCCTTCTCTAGCTCTCGGACCTAGATTTCCCCCTAGAGGACACATGTTCAAGGATGAAGCATTTGGTGCTAAGTTGTGCAGTTAAAAGTTTGTTGATACAATAAAATTATCCATAAAATCATGTGATTAGGGGGTGAAAATGGCCAATTTCAAATCATATTCTTGTAGCATGAACACCCATCATACATGTTTTCCTCTCAATTTATTTGATTCCATCAACCATTTTAATGGTTGATGATCAATGACTAGGGTGCAAGAGTTGTTCTACGAATAACACTTGAGATGTGTTGTATCCTATATTATTACGAAGCATTCCCCTTTGTAAAAACTTTACTTGAAATCATTGTTATTAATTGTTGGAATAGTTGGCATATGTGACCACAAATTTTCTCCATTCATCATCCACCTATTTAAATATCGTTCCAAGACCTCACATGTTCCATTTTTATGTAATTAGAATGGTTACCCTATTATGTGTCACCTTAAGATTGTTATTGAGGTCATTTGGGCTTTGAGTTCTTCAAAGGCCTACCCCTATTCATTTTCCCATTGCCAAACTTGATCCACCTTCGATAATTTAGTGAATGGGTTGGCAATGACATTGAATCCTTTCATAAATCATTGATAGTTGTTTGCTAATCCTATAAAACTTTGAACTTGATTGACATCCATATGGTGTGGAATGTGTGTAATAACATTGACCTTTGTTTGTTGAACCTTTAGTCCTCCAAAGTACATCATATGACCTAGATATTCAATCCAATCATAGGTGAACTTGCATTTTCCAAGATGGAGCTTTAGTCCATGTGTTTGCAAATGTTAAAACACTTCATGCTCCCTCATGGAAACACTAAAGATGATGATATCGTTTATGTAACAATGTGCAAAATTCAAACCTAATATAATCTTGTCCATGATCTTTTGGAATGTTGCGGGTGGCAAAAATTTCCATTGGTAAAAGCAATCCTTGCCATGTTCATCAATTTCCTAAAATGTCGTCTTTTGTTTCTTTACATTCTTAATAGGCAATTGTTGATAGCTTGACTTTAGTCCAACATGTTAAACACCTTGGCATGTCAAATTGCATCAAAAATCTCTTCAAGAAAAGGCATGGCATACCAATCAAACTTGGTTTGATGATTCAAAGATCAATAATCCTTCCACATGTGTCTTTTAATCTAGTTTCCAAAGATGTTCTTTATGGTCAACATCATAATAGTTGACACATATTCTCTTACAAACAACTCTACCAAACCAACTTCCCCTAATTCTTGGGTTTTGGATTAGATCAATGACTTTTCCAAGTCATTATATTTGTAAGGCTTTCAAAATATGGGCGTATCATTAATCAATTCAATACAAATTTCATGGCCCTTTAAAGATCCCAAGTCATTCACATTAAAGGCAAACCCATCTTTGTAAGATCTCAAAACTTGTTAGATCCTACTTCACTCATTCCTAATAACTACAAGTCCAACTTGCGGTTCACAATTTTTTTCCTAACCCCTTGGGTGTACTAAGCTTGTCAATAACAATTGATGCATTCACTAGCTAGTTGATTATTGCCATCATCAATAGCTTGTATGGATTGTCCCAACATAAATTTTATTAATTTTTCCAACATTAAAAGAAATCTCCATTTGTTTAGAAAAAATGTTCCTTCTAAAGAACATTCATGCATTATTTATCCCATATTTGCCATGGGTGTTTGTATACATGTTCACCTCCATCCTCTACTTTCATCATCTCGATAAGCAAAAAATATTGTGAGATTACAATGGTAGGGGTTATGGAAGATTGTAGGTGATGTTGTTCCATTATGCACAAGGTAACAATCCATTTCAAGTAGTTGATGTCCATTGCATGACCTAACACCTATCAATGTGATGCCTCACCAATGGGAAATCCCATGGCATGTTCTTTTTTGTCAATAGTGGTTCCACCAATATGTGTTGGTGGATGTATCCCAAACAAGTTTTGGCCCATTGTTTCAAAAAACATGGGATGCAAGAAAGTTAAACAACATTGGTAGTGCAAGTCATAGTTGTTTCACTTTATTGACAATGACCAATAGTAGTTTGGACCATCATACTAAATAGGTTATGACAATGTCCCTTTATCCAAAATGGAGTCAACAATGAGTGGTGGTGGTCTTTACACTCTATCATATGCTAGTTTGAATAATTATGATGGCGTGAGATTGGTCCACCATAACTATGGCCAATGAGCTCTTGAACCAATTGTTATTACATCTAGCAAAACAATAGTTCCAATCTAGAATCTAATTTGTTGGACACTAACCATCACGTTGGCTCATGAATTACCCATGGAGGGTACATTTTCCAAAATGTAAACTAGCGAAGGTGTATGATGTAATTATAAGTATTGTAATACTTGTAGTACTTGTAGCATCTCCCAAAACAAATCAAATTTCTATTATGTCTTACAACTTGTTGCCATAGCCTACCAAAAAATGACCTTGGCAAAGGCCATCCTACTATGACCAAATTAATAATGTTTTATTCGAACAACAAAACATCTCTTGGAAACACCCTGAAATAATTGAATTATTGATAGTGGAAGCAATTCAAGACACTATTGAGCAAGGTAAACAACTTGTAATGGATCAACTTCATCATTGTCAACATAAAGGTATTTTTGCACTTGTATTCTGACTTGCAACACAATGGCCAATTTGGTGTCAATACCTCTAAACAAGTCAAGTCCACACAATTTCCTTCTTTTGGACATTGCCAAATAATGATGTGGAGTCCAAAGGAAATAGAGGAGATGATGTATGACCCAAAGAAGTGGCATCCATTGTGGTCAATGGCTCAAAGGCACATAATGTTATCCAATTTCTTACAAATTTATTGTGGTGCCCCACAATTATGCCTTTTTATTAATACCGAAGGGGACAATTAGAATGATGTCCATTTCTTGTTTTCAACCTCCAAAATTGGAACAATTTCTAACAAAAAAACATTGCCAATCTAGGTGTTGGTTCATTATAGTGGATTGAAAATGGACAAATATTTAAACAATTTAATAATCAACTCATGAAATTTGCACATAAAATTTGGGTATTTAAAAGGCTACATGTGGATATTTGAAAATTTTAAATACTAGCTAAATGCCATGTAAAAAAAATGAAACTTATGTTTTGCATTACCTTTTCACATCTTGAACTTGTCATATTCCCAATTTCAATTGTCAAAATTCACATAATTCATTTCAATCTATTTGGAAGTCTCGTACTAAATTTGATAATGGGGGTGGAAGCACATTACAATGGCCAAAAAATGTTGTCATCAAATATTGTTTTTCAAATATGTGCAAGTTTCAACTTTCACCAAGCCAATAAAAGAGGTTTTCATAAATGATACTCAAAATAAGGTAGTTCAATTGCCAGATAATGCAAATTATCAAAAGAAACTACATTTTTTATTAATATCAAATTTTTAAAAAGTATATTTGTGAGAAATTAGATTTTGTCACGATATACTACAAAATGAAAATATACTCTAAAGATGATTCAAATAATTACAAAACTTGATGCAGTATTTAGTCATATATTGAATATGAATTGATTGTACCATTTCAATTACAATAAAACACAATAAAAAAATTTGAGTCATAACATGTATTTATTTAATTTTAGATTAAACTATCAATTCTAGACTTTTCTAACCTAGTGGTTGGGACCAAGTTTGAGACTAAACATTATGAACGTCTATTTGTTGGATTATCTAATGAAGCAAAACATTATTAATATTTATGCATCATTTGGTGGCCCCCAAATGAAATTTTTTCTTTAATTATCCAACTTCCAAATGGTCAATTGTTAATTTTGAACTTTTCAAAAGTTGGAATTTATTAAATACATGATTCATGTGATTTCACAAAAAAACATCTAGATAAATTTCTCATTCAAACAAACATAAGTGTGTTGAAAAAGGCCATTTTGTTGAAAATTTACTTCCATTTGAAAGATGACAAGAATTATGTTGGACGCTTTTGTATCAAAATCCATTTCTATATTTATCAAAACGCTAGATGAAATCAAAGAAAAATTGCCCCAAGATGTACCCAAATACACCCCCCTAAAAAATACATTTTTTTGCTTAAAATGGCCCTCTTGTAGTGTGCTTTCACCCATGGACATGCACGGATAGTTTCAATAACACCCTAAAGAACCAAAACCCATCTAAAAGATCTTCACCACAATTAACAATCCGAAAAATGTTGTGAAACTTAGCCTTTTGGGATTCAATAGCCCCCTTCCTACAAAACATACAAGAAGGTGTACACTCTTGCCATCTTCAAATTGTCATCCCAATTTGTAAGATGTCATTTCTCCTTAGAAATCCAAGGTGAAATTGATGGGGTATAATGGAATTCCATTGAATAACACATTGTATGACATGACATTTGTCATAATGATTTTCACCTTCATAATTGACGCATTTATAGAGTGATATAGTTGAAGTTTTATACATAGTGGTTCACGAATGACTCTATGAACCTTTCTTAATCATCCCAATGAGGTTTATATATGGAATGGACAAGGCTTTAGGGTAAAAACATAGTCAAAGGAGCCACCCAAGTGAGTGGACTCTCTTTAAAACTTCATTTTTGTATGTTTGAAAGATTGCAAAGAAAGCATAACAGTTTGGATTATCATAATTTTTTTGGAAATGTTTTCTATTAATTTCAAAGTTTGACATAACCAAAAAAAAAATTGCATGTTCAAAACACTCAAATTTCAAATGGATATCCTTATTTTTTTCTACCAAATGTGCACCATTCTTTTTGAAAATTATAAAGGATTTAAACATTGATGACTAAAAGGGCAAAAGGAGTTGAACTAATGAAAATTGTTTTTAAAACTAATTTGAGCACATTTGTTTAAATGTGTTTTTGACCTTGAAAATTATGGATTTTGAAAATGTCACCTTAACAAAAGTTGTTCATATTTATGTAATAAAGGGCATGAATGCATAATATATATGATATAAAATCAATTTGTAGTCAAAAAATATTTAAATTTAACATATAGTATTAAATTAGGTATCCAAAAATTTAAAAATTTAAGTATAGGCCAACATAAAAATGACACATCTGTCATATGTAGTCCTTGGAAAAAGACTTTTACATTGGCACCCCTAGTTCCTTTTAGTGTGTTTTCACCCTTTAAGTTTTCCTTTGTGAAACCTAGCCCAATTGTGGCCATTTGACCTTAACATGAATGGATGAGCTTTAAAGTTTGACAAGATTCATAATGGCCAATATTTTGTGATTCAAGATGTAGTCAAACAAAAACATTGTTGCATGTTGTCTAATAACACCATTCCATGTTACTAATGTGCTCCCAAGCTCCTTGATAGACTCAAATGTGAGTCTAAAACGAAGACATTGAAAGAGCAAAAAGTTGAGGCACATTCCTTGGCTCGCAGCACTTTAGGGGTAGAGGGGCATGTTGGAGCTTCAAGATGGGGACTAGGAAAAATGACAAGCATCAATTATTCACACAAAACTACACAAACCAAACAACAAGTTGGTTAGTGTGTAATTAAAACACTTTGGTGTGCGAACGAACCACAAGCAAACATGGATTCACAAGACTCACCACGACCCAAACTTGGGGGAAGTCACCACCTTCCTTCTTATAGTACACTTTGTGCTTGGCCTTGGGAGCAGCACCCAAATGTCATTTTGTCCCAGGACTCCCAAGTGGGAGTTTTGAAATTCCCACAACTAGGATTCTTGCAACTTTGGGGGCCCATAACTTTGCGTGCAGACCTCCAATTGAGATGAAGTTTGAAACAAAGTTTTATTCCTCATCAAGAGCTTTCCATAGGTATGTTGCACACCACCTAAACATAAGAAAATTGGGGCGATTCCCGACTTTTAGTGGTTGAGAGTCAAATTGCCAATTTGACTCCCGACCTTTCTTTTAGCCATAACTTGTGTTTGAAGTGTCTAAATGAGTCATGCAAGCCAATTTTAGACATCTACATTCCAAGAACTTTTTAATGATATAAGGAACTCCTCGATCCAATGGGTTTTAACCCCTGCAATTGCTCTTTAAAGGTTTGAGAGCTCACTTGGGAGTGTGAGGGTTCATTCCTTCACATTCTCTTACACTCCCAGGAGCATAAGATGTGATTCCCGGGCTTCCCTCTTGGCTCACACCCTTACAAGCCTTTACCTTGGTCACAAGCCCAAGGTTAAGGTTACGACAGTTACCATGGAATGTTTAATTGCATTTTTTACTAACAATATTTGCATGTTACATGTTATTGATTGCAATGGAGAAAATATGGTCAAATTCAAATCCATGTCCATATGTTTGTCTTGTGAAACATTTGTTAATTCTACAAATGACATTACCATGTCCCCACTTTCATAAAGTGTGGCTACTAACTTGAACATGACAACTAGTTAGAAACTTGGTTGTGTGACCATTGTTGTTGAAAAAAGGGGGTGTTGTAAACAATTGTAGTTGCCTCCAACAAGGTCTTTATTGTGGTAGTATATGCCATTGTTATGTGTGGCACTTTCCTTGATGGCACTATTGGTACACCAACATTGGTATGCGTGATTGCATTGGGACCATAGAAGAATTGGAAATAATTTTGTCCAATCTAAATGACTATAGAAATCAAACTTGGTGATTTACCTTTCCTCTTTGTGGATTGAAAGTAACATCTATTCCTTGTGGTTCAAGGGCTTGAACAAATGATTGAATGGCAACCATGTTGACAACCATTAATAGTGGTTGTGTCAATGTCGTTCCACACATGACTCCCATTTTAGCTAAATTCAACATGGTGGAAGGATTAGAATTTGACAAAGGATTTTTAGATTTTGGCACAATAGGAAGACTAACCATGGCAATTAATCATTGTTCCAACTAAACAATTTTATCCACCATTCCTTATTTTATATGATCTCCTTGCCTTGACTTGGGGTTAGACTTCATCTTGCCCCTCATCCTTGACTTCCTTGCCCTTGGGAACTACATTTCCAAGACTTTAGCCTCCATTGTTGCCTTGGGGTTGATTTGTGCACAATTTGAGATGTAAGTCATATGGTGAAAGCACATTAGGGGGTACCAAAAGTAGCCCTTGCAAAGTCCATTTTGGGAGTTTTTCTAATGTATTTTTAAACTTAAAAAACTAGACAAAAACACAAATCCTTGAAACAACATTAAATTTGACAAATTTTTCCATGTCCAAATTAATGGTGCCCTACTTTCAACCTTTTTGAATGCTTATATTTAGTATTGATCATGAAACACATCATTTTCGATATGTGACAAAGTTTGCATTTTTTTTTTAAATTATTACACACAATAAGGAATTATAAAGTTCATCAAATATTCATATTTTCCAAAAAACTTATTCCTAAGTGTCATAACCCTTGAAACTATAACATGTTCCAAAATTATGGGAAAATCTTTAATTTTATTTTAAGTAATTAATCCATAACATTTTTTTATTAGAACGTGACCTTCGAATTGCTTACATTATTTTATTAGAAATTAATTTTTTTGGTGTAATTATTTGAAAGTAAGGACAAAGAAGTTAGTTTCACTTATTTAAATTCATTTTGTTGGAATTTCCAACTTGCATATGGGTTTTATATAATAATATGTGTCCAACCCAAAAAAGTTTTGCCTTTGTGACATCTAAAAAAATCCATTGTAGTATTTTTTACCTCATAGCAGTGGTCAATGCTATGACCCTGTTTCCCACAATTTGGTTCCAATACTACAATGAATCAAGTGGGCTTGATTTTTTCCCTTGCCACTTTGCATGGGCATTCCCTCAAGATTGAACCTCTACTTCTAATTGGCTTATCAATGAAACCATAGATGATGATGCTTAAAGCCTTTCAATAGCCCTTTGGGCTTTTGTGTAGCATTTTTGTTTGCTTGCCCACATTATTGGGATGCTTGTTGTTGACTTTGAGCCAATTGGCTCCTTGGATTATCTTTAATGAACCCAAGAGCCATCATTCACTCTTTGAACATGTTTAACTCAATTCGTTTTGTTACAAAAAAAACTTTGGCAATGTTGATTAAGTGAATTGCAATAAAATGGCATCGCACAACTTTTTTTCAAATTCATGGTCCAAAAAATTTATACCAAAATTGGATTACTTGTGCTTTCATGATTCCTTGAGTCATGCTAATCAACCTCCTCATTCAAATATAGGTCTCTTGTAAATTTTCATGGGGCTTACATTGAAACTCTTATAAACTTGGCAACTTCTTCATGTTGGTAATTCCTTCACAAAGTGTGAAAGAATTCTACGTAGTAGGATTGAAAGCAAGTTGTGGCCCTTGTGTGTTAGTTGAAGGGCCTACCTATGTATTAGTTGAGGGACCAACCTATGTACTAGTTGAAAAACTTGCTAGTGCATTAGTTGAAGGCCCAACATTGCCAACTCAAGTTGAAAAACTACTACTACTAATTGCACCACTTTTTCAACAATTGATCATTCTTGTCATTACATCATTATGAACAATTTTTTCCTATTCTATTTATGTGACATAACCTACATTTTAAAACTATTTAATAACCCTAGACCACCTTAGACTATTATAGACTATTTAACTTTAAATTATTTTAGGTTATTTTTTACTATTCTATCTTAGGTTATTCTAGACTATTATACCTTTAAGTTGTAGATTCTACCTTATTCTATTCTTGACTATTATTCTCTAAACCTTAAAGAGGTTATTTTTATTCAACTACAAATGGTGTGCAAAACATATAAGGTGCAACTTATTGAAAAAATATAATTAATTTACTTAAATGTAAATGAGGCGCCTATAATTCATTATGAGGATATACTTAGAAATTACCTAACTATTATTTTAATATATACCTAAAATATGTTCAAAATATGCCATTAGTTCATAGCAAGCTAAAAAATATACTTTTACTTCAAATGCTTTTAAAAATATATATGTAGTGATTTCCTCAAGCCTTGGGCTATTTTAGGCTATTTAGATTTTTTTAAATTATTTTAAGCTATTATACTTTAATTTATTCTAGGATATTTTCAGGTATTTTAATATAGTTTACTTAAAGGTTATTTTAGGTCATTCTACCTTAAGTTATTTTAAACTATTATTGGTTATTTATCCTAGGTTATTATAGGTTCATTTTTGTTATTCAAGGCCATTTTACCTTAAGTCAAACTTGGTTATTTTACCTTGCATTACTTTAGGCTATTTAATTAGAGCAAAAATGTCCATTCATAAAACCACATTATTGTAATAGTGTGCCTAAACTATTTAATGTACGTAATGGTGTACCTAGAGGCTACCCAAACTACTAAAGGTACATAGGGGCTACTTAGGCTTAAGCTAGTTAATGCATGCATTAACACATATAATTTTACATGTATATAGTTGTAATTCAAATTGCATAGAATGCCACATGTTCAATCACCTATAATTACATTATTGATCACAAAAATAATTGAATTTTCATTTGATGTTAAACACCATTAGTTGTAGATGATATGAAACATATGTTTCATTTCCATTTTCATCCAAACCACATGTAGTTGCAAGTCAGTCACATATGTGATTACAAGTCGTTTTTACCATGGTGCCACATAGGGTAATTGCATTGATAGTCACAAAAATGGTTGATTTGGACACAAGTTGTAAATACATGGGTTGGTATGGACATGATTCCTTGTAGTCTACTTGCAATAGTTGTTGGTGCACATGGAGTCATATTGCCCCATGTGATGGAAACATAGTTTGGTGATTAGTATAATTGTCATTATTTGATCTACTCTTTATGGGCATGCTAGAATTCACGATAGTTGTCCATTGGCAACCCTTAATAGTGTTGGGGAAACCCCTTCCATGCTATGAAAGGTGTAAACATATGGGGATTGGAAATTTGTTACATATCATATTAGGTATCAAACTTTTGGATGAAATCATTGAGTTTGATGGTGCCAATTGCATTAGAAAATTAACATGGCCCATTGGTGGCTCCAAACATTTCATCCATATCCCATAATAATGGAATAACAATGCAATTTAGCCAATCTTTCAAAATTGGATATAAATTCCTTAAAAGATGTTCATGGCATCAATGGTCAAAATCACACCGCTCAACTTGTATACCCAAATGTTGATGTTGTTTATGCCTAAAGAAAGTTCATGACACTTTTATAATGGATGTTAAATTGTTAACCCTAAGTGCCCCAAATGAATCTTGTATCTTGTTGTCCAAACCCTAATTCCTAAAGAATGTTGAACCTATGGGCTTAACCTAACCTTAATTCTAAAGCACCTACACCCATTAAGAACATTCCACATGTTCAAACAAAAGTGGGATTCATTATGAATATAACAACTATGGTTTATTGACCATCAACCTAATTTGACCATCAACTTAATTTCACCATCACAATAATCAATGGAACACTTTGGTGATCAAATCCAAGAATGTTCACAATAGTGCCAAAATAGATTACAAACTAACCCTTCCCATTAATTTTGAACCTTGTTTTTGCATTCTTAAGGTTTCGTGCTTTAATGAAAAAAATGCACAAGTTGAGCTTGTTTGGTTAACCCAAATGTGGTATTTTTTGGGTTTACACATTTGTTACAAGATTACAAGGTATATAACACAAGATTTAAAACTTGGGTCCCACACATTGATTATAGAATTACAAGTCCCAACTAAACCATATATTCCCCAACCCTATACCTTCACAAATGTGTCAACAAACAAGGTGAAAAATAGATGTTCCCTAATTATAACACAAAGTGGGAATGAATTCATGATGGCCTACAAATAAAAACTTGGGCATGAATTCAAAACTTGTTGACACAATGTGGATCACATTCAAATAAAATAACACATTGTTGTGTGTTTTGTGCTATTGGCCCAATTGAATGAAAATTTGAATTGAAAAATGGCAAGCCTTTTTGTTGAAAATCCAATTTTCAGAATGAAAAATTGAAATTTAATTCAATTTCCAAAGACCAAATCTATTTAAAATTCAACATTTTTCACTCCTTAAGAATAGTCATTATGAAATCACCTCCATAAAATCTTTGTCACTGAAGGTTTTCCAACAATATGAAAAACATGCCTCGATCTATTTAGATTTTTTAATTTCAATATATGGAATTTTCAATGAAAACATTGTTCAATATTCAATACTCTTATATTATAGGTCTAAACATTATGCAACCATATTGGTGAACCTCTGTTCATGGAGGGCTTTCCAATTGGTATCAAGAGTGACATGGGGGCTACCATGGTTTGGAAAATTTTCAATGTGACAAAAAAAGAAAAAAAAAACCAAAAAACAATCGTCCTTGATAAATAGATGCCAAATCTTCGCCCAATCATGTAAATGAGAAAAAAATAAAGCTTCTAAATCATTAAGCATGTGTGTAACCTATACACACATTCCACTATTAAACTTATTTAAATGAAAAGGCAAATGTTTTTGTGAATGCACCTTTTCATATGTGAGACTTGACTTATGAAGTAAAACTTTGGGATATGAATAATGTCACCCTTAGCATATATAGTGATGTTCCTAGATTGCACAAGAACATAAGGGAACATCATTATTTATTTATCATTGAAAAATAAATTGAAATTGTTTTTCAATTCTTGTTAAAAGGAGTTTTAGGAATCTAACAATCCAAATATCTTACCTATGAGTGATGTTTCACATTTTTCTATCAAACATTAATTTATTTTTAAAATGAAATTACACAATTTCAAATATAATTTTTCAAAATTTCAACATATGAAGAATAAATTTGCAAAATACACCTTTGTTATGCATTTGTAATAATAACCCAATGGTTGGGGCTATAAATAGTTGTTCACAAGTTGGGAGTTCAATTTTCAATAATTTTGACAAAAATTAGTATATATATTTTCCAACTACACCTTTTATGAAGTATTTTGTGCCAAACATCAATTGTAGTTACAATAGCCCACCTAATTGTGCACTCACCCAATGTAAACTTTTTTTATGCAATGATTCTTCAAATCATGGTGTTGTGGGGAAAATATCTTAGGTGCACATTTTGGATACATGCTGCCACATTTCATTGTTGACTAGAATTCTTATTTAAAACTCTATTCATCACCATTTTTGACCTAAACTTTTGCAATGTATTTTGATTGAGTAATATAGACTTATATGGTTTACATTTACATGTCCCCTACTAAACACTTACACTTATACTCACATGGATGTAGATGGCCCTTGTACACTTCCATGGAGTGCAAGTCCTAAACCATACACACACACAACATTGAAAACTACATCTATGAATGAAAAGAACATCATTCACATTTAACTATCTATAGAGGTAGTTAAATTGCAATGGCCATGCCAATTGTATCTTGAGAGTGTCCAAATTTTGGAAGCTTATATGTTGGGAATGTCCAAAGTGTTGATCCATTTTTTTTGTGATGGGAAAATCAACAAGGCCCATCACACAAAAAAAGAAAAAGAAAAAAGAAGAAGGTGAAGGCATGCACAACTAATAAAGAGAAACCACAAGGTATTGCTAATACCATGTTGGGGCCCCAAATTCAACCTTGCAATTCTGTAATGTGTGATTTTGGGAGATGAAATGGAGTCCTTTGAACAATTTTTCAAATTCAATTTATTGAATTCAGCAAGTGACCTATTTCTAAACACTTCCAAACTATCCTCTTCAATGAATTATGTGACTCAGCACCCACCACTGCACCATCCACTGAAAACTTGTTATGTGTTATGACTCAATTCTAGATGGACAACAACAGGTTACCTTCGTGATCTATCTTGCAAACCCTCTCACTTCCACCTCACACTACCAAGGTAATTACTTCTATAAGTGGGTAAGTATCCAAGGTAAGTGAGTCCCAAATGCAAATGAGTACTATGGAGATATGTAAGTAAGTAGGCAAGGCACATGGTGGCAACTAGGTACATAGATACTAGATACATGGGGATGGTAAGGGCATAGGTAAAATCACTGTGGTCCATGGGGCATGAAGACAATGAAAAAGTGTTTCCTGTCCATGGACCTTCCATTCTGCTTGGTGCACTGTTGGGTGCTGGTTTGAAAGAGGGGAGGGGGGGGGGGGAGAGCAAAAGAAGCGAAGTTCAAAATCTGAGTTTTTGATGTTTATTCTATAAATAAATTTTGACTTCAGTTTATAATTGTTATAAAATTACTTTTTTTT
>Ga0116228_10000428_pt1 | contig 31781 bp, 26 predicted proteins | sample S1TSphfallax_2_FD_89694 | JGI IMG/M metagenome (GOLD analysis project Ga0116228, IMG submission 89694) | Host-associated microbial communities from peat moss isolated from Minnesota, USA - S1T2_Fc - Sphagnum fallax MG | ecosystem: Host-associated > Plants > Peat moss > Unclassified | place... | reverse complement strand
AATCTTGGCAAGATTCACCCCGTGCAGGTTCGGGTCGTAAAGAAAATCCCGCTGGATGCGCCAGGTTTCGCGATACAGCTGCTTCCAGATCGCTCGCGCATCCAGCACCGCCATCATGCCGCCGTTGTTGACGGCTTTCCCCTGCGGTGCATCGGGAGAACCCGGCTTGAGCTCGGCAACCGGCGCGATGAACCATGCGTCGCCGCGCGAATAAAGGAGTTTTTCACCGTCGAAGGAGACTCGAAAGTCCTTCAGGTCGCTCAACATCTCCTCCGTCAAGCGCTTCTCGGTGGTGAAGCGCCAGAGTGAACGGATCGGCGCGGCAGAGTTTTCGGTGCTGCGCCCGACCGGGGAGCCCTCTGCGAGAAACAACACACCCGTCTTGCCGACGGCGAGGTCCACATAATTGCGCGCGGGCACGGGCAACGACAATATGCGGTTGCCGATGCCGGCAAGGTCGATCAGCGTGGGTTTCGGTTTGTCCGGCTTGTCGGATTTGCCGGCCTTGCCCGCTTTGTCTGCCTTGTCTGTGTCTGCCTTGTCTGAATTGTCGCTCTTATCCGTCTTCTCGGACTTGTCGTCCTTGTGCGCGGCTTCGTCCTTCTTCTTGTTCTCATCGTCGCTCTCCGGGGGGATGGGCGACGCCGTGGACTGCGCCAAGACCACCACGTAGACACCGCTGTTCGTGGCGCGATCCAGCGACGACAGATCGATGCCGGCATCCGAGGGACCATTGTTGGTGGAGGCTGTAAAATAGAGGTACTTGCCACCGGCATCGAAGGCCGGATTTCCGGCATTGCTCATGCCGTCGGTCACCTGAGTCGAGGCATGCGCTGCCACGGAATACAGGAAAACGGCGTGCAGTTCGCTCTCCAAGTCCCGCGTGTAGGCGATCCATTGGGAGTCCGGCGACCACGATAGTTTGGTCGACGCGCCGAAGCCGCCGCGCAGACCGGTGTCGACCTTGACCGGTTTGCCGCCCGCCACGTCCACGTACCATATGCGTAGGTGCTTATCGCTGTATGCGATCCGTCTGGAATCCGGTGACCATACCGGCGTGTAGAAAAAAGAGGCATCCGGACCCAGGTCGATGACCTTGGGCGGCAACAAGCCGTCCTGGTCGCGGATATGGAGTTGATACTCGCCGGATGCGTCGCTGAAGTAGGCGATGGATTTGCCGTCCGGCGACCAGGATGGATCACGTTCGGCGACTCCCGGGGTCTTGGTCAGATTGCGAATATCGCCTTTCTCGGCCGGCAGGGTGAATATGTCGCCGCGTGCCTCCGCCACCACGCGAGCGCCGCTCGGAGACAGCGCGAAGGTTTCGACACCGCTGACCGGTACCGCGGCCAGATGGGGCGTGAGTTGCGGCAGATCTCCATGGATGGTCACCGTCACGGGGTGCTCTTGGTGGCTCGCCAGGTCGTACAGATGCAATGAGCCGAATTGCTCGTACACCAGCGCGCCCGGTCCGGCACTCAATGTCTTGAAATCGAATCCCTTGTTATCGATCACCTGCTGCACTTGCCCGGCAGTGGGGTCGTAGCTGAACAGCGTTATCGGCCCGTTGCGGTCGGATAGAAAGTAGAGCGTGCTGCCGGCCCAAGCCGGATGCGAATCGTTCGAGCCGTCCCGAGGCACCTTCTGCAGATCCAGAGTCTTGAGATTCACGAGCCAGATGGGCGTCGTTTGACCGCCGCGGTAGTGCTTCCAGCCGCTCTCCCACTGATCGAAGGGCACATAGGCGAATGTCTGGCCATCGGCGGCGAAGGTGCCGGACTCCGCACTCGGCAGCGGCAGCACCTGGGGCGGCCCGACACCGTCGGCGCGCACACGAAACAACCTCGGATACACCGACTTGCTGGCGTGCATCGAACTGAACAGCACCTCTTTTCCGTCCGCGCTCCAGCCCACGGCATGACTGCCGGTAGGCTCCCAGGTGAGGCGGCGCGGTATCCCGCCATCGGCGCCCGTCACGTACACGTCGGTGAGCCCATGTTCTTTGGTCGAGTACGCCAGCTGCGTGCCGTCCGGCGAGAAAAAGGGACCATCGACCACCGCGCCGACGGAGGTGAAGCGGCGCGCTTCGCCGCCTTGTCGCGGCACCATCCAGATGTCGTCGGCGTAGAGGAAGGCGATTCGATCCTGACTCAAGGTGGGATTGCGCAACAGCAGCGGTGCGGCGCTCCATGCCGCGGTCGAGAATATCGATGCAATCAGCGCGCAGAATACCGCGCAAGAACTCAAGCCACGATGCATGCCGGTATCTCCTTGATTCAAACACGCAAAAAAGGCGCGACTATACCTCAGAGGATGGCATTCGCGCTCGAACCCGAGCCCACCGCCGCATCCAGCAGGACGCGCGCGGCCTGCTTGGCGCTGCGCGCGATCTTCGGATCACCGCCCACCAACGCCGAGGCTATCGCACCTTCGACGAGGATGGCCAAGTGCGTTGCCAGGGCGTCAGGGTCGGGTACATTGATCTGCTCTAGCAGGCCGCGCATCCATACACGGCGTTGCTCCTTGAACTCGATCGCGATCCTGGCGGCAGGGTCGCCCATCTCGGCAACGGCGTTCACGAACGGACAACCGCGGAAGCCGTCGCTGGCGAACCAGCGCTCCAGCCAGTCGAAAAGATCGAGGATTTGTTCCGCCGGCGGTCGCTCGGAAGATCGAACCGGCACGTAGCGTCGCGACAAATAGGCGAACACCAACTCATCCTTCGAAGGATAGTAGTTATAAAGCGTTCGTTTGCTGATGCCGATCTCCGCCGCGATCTTGTCGACGCCGACTGCCCGAATGCCTTCACCATTGAACAATCGATCGGCGGTCGCGAGGATCCGCTCGTGCATGGCTTCCTTCGCCGGCCAGCGGCTCACGGCTGAATCCGTCGACGCACCGTTGCACCCATCGTCAGGATGACGAAAACCAGCCACAGCTGCGGCAGACGATTGCGCATAAAGCTCCTTTTCCCCGGAGCGGATCGGTGCTACAACATCGTAGTACGCGCCGTGCCGCTGGGACGCCGGGCGCCTCGCCATCGCGGCACGCCGCGCGGCAAACATCCCCTCAGGAGCAATTATCTATTAATCAGATGGATATGACGAGTATTTGAATTTTTCGGCAATAAACATTCAGGAATGAGCGATGGCAGTGAGTAAGAAATGGCATGCGGTGTCGATCGTGCCGAAAGGCATGTGTTGCGAATTGGTGAAATCATTGCGCAGCAGCCGGTTCCTGTCTGCCGAAGCGCCGCGATTACCCTTGCCTGAGTGCTCCATGCCGGGCAGTTGCACGTGCGCGTACCGGCATCACGAAGATCGGCGCGGACGCGCGCGGCGCGCCGATGAATTACGCGGTCTGCCTCGCGCCCGCTGGGCGGCCGATGAAAGGCGTTCCCGTCCGGATCGGCGGCAGTCGGACTAGCGGTTCGTCGCCGCTGACGGGCTGACACTTCACGCGAGGTTGGCCGTCCGCCGTGTGTGCCAGGCAAACCATAGCGCGCACGCGCTGCCGAGTACGACGATCGGCAGCAGATCCATCAGCAACTGGGCAGGGCCATGGCCCGCTCCCTTCAACACGCCCCCGAGTTTGGGCCCGACGATGGAGCCGATGCGTCCGATCGCCACCGCCGCGCCGACGCCGACGCCGCGAATCGGGATGGGATAGGCCACCGGCGCCATGGCGTACAGAAAGGCTTGAGCGGCGATGATTGCGCAACCCAGCAAGAACACCGTCAGCGTGATGATGAGGACCTCCGCCGGTGCTTTTGCGAGTGCCAGCAGCAACAGGGGCAGCGCGACGAAGGTCAGGATGACGGCGGCGTTGCGCAGTGGTCCGCCCAAGGAGTATCCGATCAACAGGGCCGCGAGGCCGCCGCCGACGTTGAAGCCAATCTGAGCGCCCGCGGCCTGCATCCGGTTCAACCCGTCGCTGACCAGCAGCGTCGGCAGCCAGTTCAGCAGCAGATACAAGAGCAGCAGCGCGAGAAAAAAACTTGCCCACAGCAACAACGTGCTCATCGCGCGGCCGCCGCCGAAGATCGCCGCAAAACCGCCGTGCCGCGGGAGCGGAGTGCCCGCGGCGCCGGCCACGGCTGCGCGCCGTTGGGCCGCGCGAAACCCCGCCGATTCCTCCAGACCAAACAGCATCAACGGTGCCAGCAGCAATGGCAGAACGCCACCGAGAACGAATATCGAACGCCATTGGGTCGTGGCGATCAACAAACTGAACAGGCTCACGAGGGCGCCGCCAAAGGGCATGGCCGCATAGACCATCGCCACGCTCGCGCTTTGCCGTTTGGCCGAGGCGGTCTCCGATACCAGCGCGAGCACCATCGGTATCGCGCCGCCGAGCCCGAGACCGGTGAACAGGCGCGCCAGGCTCAAGGTGGGCATGTCACGCGCCAGCGGAGTCAACAAGGAAAACAGCGCGAACAGCGCCACCGATGCCGTCAGCACCTGCTTGCGCCCGATGACATCGGCGATTCGTCCGCCGACGACCGCGCCGAAGAACAATCCGAAGGTGCCGGCACTGAAGAAAGTCCCGAGCTTGTCGGGTGTCGGCGAGAATTCACCGATGATTCCGCCTGCGGCCACGCCGGCCGCCTGCAGATCGATGCCTTCGCAGAGCGCCGTGAGCGCACATAAAGCGATGGTGATGCCGACGGCGCGGGCGCTCGGGGCGTCGTTATTCATGCGTGGCTTGTATCACTTTGGTTGGCCAGCGTAAACGTCATTCGGCAGCGTCGGCATTCGCGCCCTGTGCTTGCTATGCTTCCGGCCGTATGCGTGCCGCGCACCGAAGCGTTCCGATTTTTTCGCTCTATGGCGAGCACGCCGGCGTTGCACCCACCGATTCGCTGCACATCGAAGACATCCAATCACGAAGCCGCAAGTATTTATGGAAAATCGCTTCCCACCGGCATGCGGCGTTGAGTCAGTGCATCCTGGTCGCATCGGGACCGGTGGACGCGCATCTGGAGGACACGAACTCGGAATTCATGGGACCGACCGTCGTGATCGTCCCGGCGGGCACGGTGCATAGCTTTCGATTTCGACCCGACACTCATGGCTACGTTTTGACCATGGACTTGGACCAGTTGCTGAGCACCACCGGTGCCGTCCATCAGCTGCCGATACACACGTTGTTTGCGCAGCCGCGCGCCTTCGACTTGCGCGCCGATGCAGCGCTGGCGCGACGCGCACTGAGCCTGCTCGAACTGCTGAGGGACGAGTTCAGACAGCCCGACAGCACGCGCCTGCCGGTGTGCACATGGCTGGCCGCCAGCGTGCTCGCGGTTCTGGCGCACAGCATCGACGCCGGGACGGCGGAATTCCCGAGCGGTCCGGATTTGAAGGTGCTGCGGCGCTTCCGCGCGCTGATCGAGGCGAACTATCTCAGGCACTGGCCCGTGCAGCGCTACGCCCGCCGGCTGGAGATCTCCGAAACCAGCCTGAACCGGTTGTGCAGAACCTTGTGCGGGGCCACGGCGTTTCACCTGATACAGCAGCGGCTGGCGCTGGAGGCGCGGCGGCGGCTTGTGTTCGTGGCCGATCCAGTCCGCAGCATCTCCACTGAATTGGGCTTCAAGGACCCGGCCTATTTCTCACGGTTTTTTCGCCGCCATTGCAGCCTGTCGCCGAATGAATTTCGACGCCGCCTTGCTGGCGGATAAGTACCAGCAGCCACCGTGATCGTGCAACAGCCTGGACGCAGCGCTGCTAGTCTGCCGCCATGCTCGATACGCAGGTCGTCATCATCGGTGCGGGCCCATCCGGGCTGTTGCTGTCGCAGCTGTTGAGTCTGCACGGAATCGACAGCATCGTTCTGGAACGCCAAAGCCGCGAGCATGTCGCGGGCCGGATCCGCGCCGGCGTGCTCGAGCAGGGCACGGTGGAATTGCTGCTGGAAGCCAAGCTCGGGGCGCGCATGCTGAAGGAGCGCCTGGTGCATGACGGCTTTTCCCTGGGATTCTCCGGCCGCAGCGTGCGGGTCGATCTGCACGGGTTGATCGGCAAGTCGGTCACGGTATATGGGCAGACTGAGGTCACCAAGGATCTCATCGACGCCAGGATCGCCGCCGGCGCGAGATTGTTGTTCGAAGCGTCGGACGTGTCCGTGCAGCACATCGATGCCAGGCACCCGACGGTAAGGTTCGTGCACGCGGGCCGCGCACAGGAAATCAGCTGCGAATTCGTCGCCGGATGCGACGGCTATCACGGCGTGTGCCGGCAAAGCATCCCGCCGGCCGCGATCCAGGCGTTCGAGCGCGTGTACCCATTCGGGTGGCTCGGCATTCTGGCCGACGTACCACCCGCGGCGCATGAGCTGGTGTATTCGAACCACGCGCGCGGTTTCGCCCTGTGCAGCATGCGCTCCATGACTCGCAGCCGTTACTACATACAGTGCGGTTTGGACGAGAAGCTGCAGGACTGGCCGGATTCGCGCTTCTGGGACGAATTGAGGTTGCGCCTCCCGCCGCAGGTGGCAGAGGCGGTGGTCACGGGTTCATCGATCGAAAAAAGCATCGCGCCGCTGCGCAGCTTCGTGGTCGAACCGGTACGCTTCGGAAAATTGTTCTTGGTGGGGGACGCAGCGCATATCGTGCCGCCCACGGGCGCCAAGGGTCTCAACCTGGCTGCCGCCGATGTGCGCGTGTTGTTCAATGCACTGAAGGAATACTACCGTTCCGGAAACGGCGCGCTGCTGGATGCCTATTCCGCCACGTGTCTGCGCCGAACCTGGAAGGCGGTGCGTTTTTCCTGGTGGTTCACCTCCATCATGCACAAGTTCTCGGACGACCCCTTCAACCATCGGGTGCAGCTCGCCGAGCTCGATTATCTGTCAGGCTCGCGCGCCGCGCTCGAGAGCCTGGCCGAGAACTACGTCGGGCTGCCCTTCGAGGCGGCGGCCCGCTAATCCAGCAGCTGCCGCTCGAGCGCGTCCAACGTGCGCATCGCAGGCAGACACTGCGCAACGCTGGCGTTGGGTTCGCGGTTCTCGCGGATCGCGGCAAAGAACTCCCGGTCCTGCAGCTCGATGCCGTTCATCGAGACATCGACTTTCGAGACGTCGATGGGATTGTTTTTTCCGTCCAGCAGTTCGTCGTAACGCGCTATGTAGGTGCCGTTGTCGCAGATATACCGAAAAAACGTGCCCAGAGGTCCGTCGTTGTTGAATGACAGTGACAGCGTGCAAATGGCACCCGACGCGGTCTTGAGACCGATGCTCATATCCATCGCAATCCCGAGCGTGGGGCTCTTGGGGCCTTGCAGCGCGAAGCTTCGCGCCGCGTTCTCCCCCGTCTGATACGCGAACAGGTCCACCGTGTGACAGGCGTGGTGCCACAGAAGATGATCCGTCCAACTACGGGGTTTGCCCAGCGCATTCGTGTTGGTGCGCCTGAAGAAATACGTTTGCACGTCCATCTGCAAAACCTTCAGCTCCCCGGCGGCTATTTTTTTGTGCACCCATTGGTGGCTGGGGTTGAAGCGACGCGTATGACCGGCCATGGCCACCACGCCGGTTTCCCGTTGTACCTGCACCAAGCGCTCGGAATCCGCCAGCGAGTCGGCCATGGGAATCTCGATCATGACGTGCTTGCCCGCACGCATGCATTGTTCGCCCTGCGCTGCGTGCAGTTGCGTCGGCGTGGTGAGTATCACCGCATCGAGCTGCGGTTGGGCCAGGCTCTCCGCCAAATTCGCGGTCCAATGCGGAATCTTCCATTGCTGCGCCACGTCCCGCGCCGCCTCGACGTTCGAACCGGCAAGGCTGATCACCTCGACGCCGGGTATCTTGGCCATGGCCTCCAAATGCTTGATGCCGAACGCGCCGTGGCCGGCAAGACATACCTTCATGCGGAACTCCTATTCTCGAGAATCATCAGGCCGACAGCGGTGTTGGAAGCCGGCACATGATAGTGGCGGTAAACCTCGGCGACCTCGTCGTCGAGCGCACCGCGCATGACGTGCCACATCACCATCTCGACTCCCTCAGAGCCGGCCTCGCGCATGTATTCGGTATGCGTGATCTTGGTGAGGGCGAGCGGGTCCCGGGTCAATCCGTCGAGGAAGGCCGTGTCGAATCGGCGATTGATCAAGCCGGCGCGTTCACCCTGCAGCTGATGCGACATGCCGCCCGTGCCGTAGATGACGACGCGCAAATCCTGATCGAAACTCGCGACCGCGCGCCGTATCGCCGCGCCGAGCTTGTGGCAGCGGGCGCCGGTCGGCGGAGGGTACTGCACCACGTTCACGCACAGCGGAATGACGGGGAAAGGCCATGCGTCGGGCTGCCCGCAGGTGATGGAGAGCGGCACGGTAAGTCCATGGTCGACCGGCATCTCGTTCGCGATGGTCATGTCGAATTCATCGAGAATCAGCGACTCCGCGAGATGCCAGGCGAGCCCTGGATGGCCCTTCACCGCCGGTACGGGGCGCGGCCCGAAGCCCTCATCGGCGATCGGGAAACGGTCCGCCACGCCAATGAGGAAGGTGGGAATGAGTTCCAGAGAAAATGCGCTGGCGTGATCGTTGTAGACGATGATGGCCACGTCGGGCGCGAGCTTCGCGAGCCATTCACGCGCGGCGGGGTAGCCTTTGAACAGCGGCTGCCAATAGTCGGTGTGGGTCATACCCTTGTCGATTGCGACGCCGATGGCGGGTACATGAGAGCAGGCGATGCCCGCGACGATTTTAGCCACGCTGCTGCTCCCCGGTGGTCCTCTTGTATCGATTGCCATCCGGGCTGCGGCCGCCGTCGAGCATCATCTTGGCGTACACCTCCTTGGGCACGCCGGACATCTTGCCTGCCACATCTTGGAAGGTGAGTCCGTCGCAGAAGGCGATCTTGATCGTGTAGTAGATGTTGCCGCCTACCTTGAGCATGCCGAGCCAATCGCGTTCGAGTACCGTGCGTCGTTGTTCCGGCGTGAGTGCGTATCCATCGAGATATTCCGCCTCGTTTTCCTTGAAACGTCGACGGTTCTCAGGTTTGTTCAAAGACATGCAAAACATGTTCAGTGCATAACCGATCCGGGCCCTGCGGGCGTCGTACACGTAGGTACCCGGAATGCTGTCGTAGTCGCGAGTCTCAGTCATGTCAACACCTCCGCGGCGCGAATTTCCTGGCGCACGATGTCGCGTATCACTTCACCGGCCTTGCGCAGCAGTGAACTCTTCGGCCTCTGCGCCGAGGTCGCCAGCGACAAGCGTGTCTTCAGTATCGGTGCGAGGATCGGCCTGATGAGCACCTCACCGGCCAATGCCGACGACTTGACCGCGCTCAAGGTCAACACGGCGAAACCATGCCGCTCATGCACAAGATCGATGATGGCCGGAATGCTCTCGATCTCATACGCGACCTTGATTTTCTGGTCGACGCCCGCCAGCGCGTTCTCGACCGACATGCGCATGGAATGCGGCCGGCTCGGGATGATGAGCGGATACTGGCCCAGTTCGGCAAGGGTGATGCTCTTGCGTGCCCGGCGGCCCGCACTACGATCGAGCGGGGCGATGAGAAACAGCTGGTCATCGAGCAGCGTCTGAACGTCCATCGACGGCGAGGCGGCCGCGTTGTACACCAGCGCGCAGTCGACACGGCCGATGTTCAACCACTCCAACACGTAGGCGGACAATCCCTCGACCGTGGCAAGGCGCACGTTCGGCAGCAGTTCGTTGAACGCTCGGACCAAGGGCACCGTCACGCTGCGGCCGAGGCTGGGAGGCAGTCCGAGCGTGATGTGACCGGAATCGCCGTTGCGCTGCTCCTCCAGCTCCTGCCGCGCACGGCCGATCTGCGTGAGAATACCGCGCGTATGTTCCAGCAAGCGCGAACCGGCGTCGGTGAGGATCACGCCGCGCCCATTGCGCTCGAACAGCGATTGGCCGAGTTCGATCTCCAGCTGACGCACCTGCCGGCTGAGCGCGGGCTGCACGATGGAAAGAAAGCTCGCAGCGCGGGTGAAGCTGCCGAGTTCCGCCACGTGCCGGAAGTATTCGAGCTGCTTCAACTCCATCGCAGCAACTTTGGCCCATGCCGAAACGCTATATCAGGTATCGCTCTCATTCCTTGATAGTATACGTGATCATCTGAAGGCGCGGGGGAGGATGCAATGATCGGCATGTCGGGAATTGCGGTAAAAACCATTGTGCGTGCTGATTCCGCCAGCGTTGCGGCGCTCGCGACGTTCGGCGTCGCCACGATCCACGAGGCAATGGGCAGGTCCGGTTTGATGCAGCCCATCTTGCGTCCGATCTATCCCGGAGCAAAGGTGTGCGGTACCGCCGTCACCATCTTTGCGCATCCCGGGGATAACTGGATGCTGCACGTCGCGGCCGAACTGCTGCGGCCGGGTGATGTCGCGGTGTTGGGCACCTCAACGGAGAATGCCGACGGCATGTTCGGCGAATTGCTGGCCACCTCGTTCCGCGCACGCGGCGGCCTCGGTTTGGTGAGCGATGCCGGCTGCCGCGATACCGCGGAATTGCACGCGATGAAATTCCCCGTATGGGCGCGGGCCGTGCACTCCAAGGGCACCGTCAAGGCAACCGTCGGTTCGGTCAACACACCCATCGTCTGTGCAGGTGCCCTGGTGCATCCGGGCGACGTCGTGGTGGCGGACGACGACGGCGTCGTGGTCGTTCCTCGCAGCCAGGCTCCCAAGGTGGCCGAGGCCTGTGCGGCGCGCGAGGCCAAGGAGGCGGGAACACGCAAGCGTCTGGCGGCCGGAGAACTCGGCCTGGATGTGTACGGCATGCGCGAGCCGCTGGCCAGGGCGGGATTGAAGTATTACGCCGATCAGGCCGAACTCGATCGCGAGGTGCAGAAATGACTGCGTCTGCGAGAAACCCACTGAAGTCCTGCCTGCCGCCCGATCCGCAGCCCATCACCCCGGCGCTGCGTCTGCCGCCCGGCGCCTGCGATGCGCACTGCCATGTGTTCGGGCCCGCGGCGAAATTTCCGTATGCGGATGACCGCAGCTATACGCCGCCGGACGCCCCCGTGGAGAGCCTGCGTAAGCTGCACGCCAAGCTCGGCATCTCGCGTGCCGTCATCGTTCATGCAAGTTGTCATGGCACCGAGATGGACGTGACGCTGGATGCCATCGCCAGCAGCGGCGGCACCTACCGCGGCGTGGCGTGCGTCGAGGATGGCGTCACGGATCGAGAGCTCGAGCGGCTGCACGCCGGCGGCATTCGCGGCATCCGTTTCAATTTTGTGAAGCACCTGGGCGGTGTTCCCGATCTGAACGTGTTCAGCCGCCTGGTGAGCCGCATCAAGCCGCTCGGCTGGCACGTGGTGCTGCACCTGGATGCCGATGACATCCTCACGCAGCAGGATCTCTTGAAGGGCATCGATGTGCCTTTCATCATCGACCACATGGGCCGCGTCAAGGCCGCGGAGGGTCTGCAGCAAAAGCCCTTCCAGCTGCTGCTCGACCTGTTCCGCCACAATCCGCTCGCGTGGATCAAGGTGTGCGGCTCGGAACGCGTGTCGGCGGGCAAGCGCCCGTTTCACGACGCGGTGCCCTTCGCACGGGAATTGATTGCGGTCGACCCCGGCAGAATTCTTTGGGGTACCGACTGGCCTCACCCGAACATCAGCAAGGACATGCCCAACGACGGCGAGCTGGTCGATCTGTTCGGTGAGATATGCCCCGACGCAGCGCTGCGTCAGCGCATTCTCGTCGACAACCCGACGCGTATGTATTGGACCGAGTGACTTGGAGGTTGAACCGATGATCATCGACTGCCACGGCCATTACACGACGGCGCCGGCGCCGCTGCAGACCTTTCGCGACGCGCAGATCGCCGCCCTGAAGACCGGCGCCGACATCCCCTTGAGTGCCGCAGCCCCTATCAGCGACGATCAGATCCGCGACAGCCTCGAGAATGCACAGCTCAAACTACAACGCGAGCGCGGCACCGACCTGACCATTTTCTCGCCGCGCGCGTCCGCCATGGCGCACCACATCGGCAACGAGATCACCAGCGGCCGCTGGAGCCAGGCTTGCAACGATCTCATCCATCGCGTCGTCGCGCTGTACCCGGAGAACTTCGTCGGCGTGTGCCAGCTGCCGCAGTCGCCGGGCGTACCGCCGGAGCACAGCGCGGCTGAGCTGCGCCGCTGTGTCACCGAACTGGGCTTCATCGGCTGCAATCTCAATCCGGACCCGTCCGGTGGCCATTGGAATTCCCCGCCGCTGACCGATCGGCACTGGTATCCCCTGTATGAGCAGATGGTGGAGCTGGACGTTCCCGCGATGGTGCACGTCAGTTCCTCGTGCAATCCGAACTTCCATGCGACCGGCGCGCACTACATCAACGCCGACACGACGGCGTTCATGCAATTTCTCACCAGCGATCTGTTCCGTGACTTCCCGACGCTGCGATTCATCATTCCGCATGGGGGTGGGGCGGTTCCTTATCATTGGGGCCGATATCGCGGCCTCGCCCAGGATATGAAACGGCCGCCGCTCGACGAGCACCTGCTGAAAAACGTGTTCTTCGACACCTGCGTGTACCATCTTCCGGGGATCGAACTGCTGCTCAAGGTCATCCCCGCCGACAACATCTTGTTCGGCTCAGAGATGGTCGGCGCAGTGCGCGGCATCGACCCGCAGACAGGACAGTATTACGACGACACCAAGCGATACCTCGATGCCCTGCAGCTCGCGCCGCAGATCAGCCGGAAGATTTTCGAGGACAATGCCCGCAAAGTGTTCCCGCGGCTGGATGCCAGGCTGCGCCACGCCACGCCCAAGTAAATATTTCAAAAATATGCTCGCCGTATTCTGCGCGCGAGCTTGAGGTACAATCTGACGCATTCCATTTGGAGTGCGGTAGTGATTGGCGTACTAAATCCGGCGGGCCCCGTCGGCGCGGCCGAGCGCATCATCCTGTACGACTCGATTGCCATCATGCTGGCCATCGTCATTCCCACCATGGCGTGCACCCTTTTTTTCGCGTGGCGCTATCGCGCGTCGAACACCTCGGCGGAATATCTTCCCGAATGGAGCTATTCGGGCAGATTGGAAATGTTGGTCTGGTCGATACCCGCGCTGGTGGTGCTGTTCTTGGGCGGGATCGCCTGGGAAGGCTCGCATGATCTTGATCCCGCGGCGCACGTGCCGGGGGAGGGAAGCCCGCGCCGGGGCGAACCGCTGCAGGTGCAGGTGGTATCGCTGGACTGGAAGTGGCTTTTCATCTACCCGCAGCTGCACATCGCGAGCGTGAACCGTCTCATCATCCCGGCGGGGGTGCCGATTCACTTTCAATTGACATCCGCCACGGTCATGAACAGCTTCTTTGTCCCGCAGCTCGGCAGCCAGATCTACACGATGGCCGGCATGATGAGCGAGCTCAATCTGCTCGCTGATCATCCGGGAGAGTTCAGCGGTATGTCCGCGCAGTTCAGCGGCGATGGTTTCTCCGACATGCGATTCGTGGTGACAGCCATGCCGCAGCAGCAGTTCGATGCGTGGAGCGCCGCAGCCCATGAATCGCCAACCCTGGATGCCGGCGCATACGCGGCACTCGCCGCGGACCACACCGCCACGAAGGCTGTGACTTATGGTTCCGTCGCGCCGCGTCTATTTGACGAGATCGTCGGCATGCGGCCGATCGCGCCGATGGCGACCGGCGGCGGGCGGGGCACTTAAGGCGCGTGGGCAAGCTCAGCTGGTCCGCCATTCCCCTCGATCAGCCCATACCCATGGTGGCATCGACGCTCATGCTGTTGGGTATCGGGTCCGTGCTCATCTGGGTGTTGGCAAAAGGACACTTCCCGTACCTATGGCGCGAATGGATCACCAGCGTCGATCATAAACGCATTGGCGTGATGTACTGCATGCTGGCGGGTGTGATGCTGGTGCGTGGCTTCACCGATGCGTTGATGATGCGCTCGCAGCTCGCCCTGGCCACGGGCGGCGCGGCGGGCTATCTGCCGCCGGAGCATTACGATCAGATTTTTTCGGCACACGGCACCATCATGATTTTCTTCGTGGCGATGCCCTTCATGATCGGGTTGATGAATTTCGTCGCGCCGCTGCAGCTCGGCATCCGCGATGTGGCCTTCCCGACGCTCAATTCCGTCAGCCTGTGGCTGACCGCCTCCGGGGTGCTGCTGGTCAACGTGTCCTTGGTGATCGGCGAGTTTGCACGCACCGGTTGGCTTGCCTACCCGCCGCTCTCCGAGCTGCAGTTCTCACCCGGTGTGGGCGTCGACTACTATCTATGGTCGCTGCAGATTTCCGGAGTCGGCACGCTGCTGTCCGGCATCAACCTTGCGACCACGATACTCAAGATGCACGCGCCCGGCATGAGCTATATGCGAATGCCCATGTTTTGCTGGACGGCGCTCGCCTCCAATCTGCTCATCGTCGCCGCTTTCCCGATTTTGACCGCGACCTTCGCGATGTTGCTGCTCGATCGCTATCTGGGCTTTCATTTCTTCACCAATGAGCTCGGCGGCAATCCGATGATGTACGTCAATCTCATCTGGGCGTGGGGCCATCCCGAGGTGTACATCCTGGTGCTGCCGGCGTTCGGTGTATTTTCCGAGGTCATCAGCACATTTTCCGGCAAGCCGCTGTTCGGTTATCGGTCCATGGTCGCGGCAACGATGGCCATTTGCCTTCTGTCCTTCATGGTGTGGCTGCATCATTTCTTCACCATGGGAGCGGGCGCCGACGTCAACGGCTTCTTCGGCATCATGACGATGATCATCGCCGTGCCGACCGGCGTCAAAATATTCAACTGGCTGTTCACGCTGTACGGCGGCCGGATCCGCTTCACGGTGCCTTTGCTGTGGTCGTTGGCGTTCATGCTCACCTTCATCATCGGCGGCATGTCGGGCGTGTTGATGGCGGTGCCGCCGGCCGATTTCGTCCTGCACAACAGCCTGTTCCTGGTGGCGCATTTTCACAATGTCGTGATCGGCGGGGTCTTGTTCGGTGCCTTTGCCGGCTATACCTATTGGTTTCCCAAGGCGTTCGGCTTCACGTTGGACGAGCGCTGGGGCAAGGCGGCATTCTGGTTCTGGGTGGTTGGATTCTATGTGGCGTTCATGCCTCTGTACGCGCTGGGGTTGCTGGGGATGACGCGTCGCATGCAGCACACGGCGGAGCCGGCCTGGACGCCGCTGTTGCACCTGGCGGGAGTTGGCGCACTGATCATTCTCGCCGGGATCGTTTGCCAGGTGGTGCAGCTGGTGGTTTCCATTCGCAGCCGGGAAACGCGCCTCGACCTGACCGGTGACCCATGGGATGGCCGTACCCTGGAATGGGCGACGCCCTCGCCACCGCCGGAATTCAACTTCGGCGTCCTGCCCAATGTCAGCGGCGAGTACCCTTATTGGGGCGCGAAACAACGCGCCATCAAGGAACAGAAGCTCGGCGATGAGCCGCAATACGCGCCGATCGAAGTGCCGCTGAATTCTCCCACCGGCTTTGTGACGGCATTTTTCACGACGGTCACAGGCTTCGCCTTGATATGGCACATCTGGTGGCAGGTGGGGGTCGGATTGTTGGGCGCGTTCGCAACATTCGTGGTGTTCGCCTGGCGCGATCGCGTGGAGCACGAGGTTTCGGCGGACGAGGTTGCCAGGATAGATCGTGAGCGGCGGCGCGTGCGCACGGAGGCTCTGTCGCATCGCGTGCCGCCGGCATGAGCAGCGCGGAGGCGGCACTGACCGACCGGGCCGCCGCGCGCGGCCAGGGCATCGAGACGTCCGGCCAGCCGACGAAGCGCATTTTGGTGGGTTATGGTTTCTGGATATTCCTGCTCAGCGACTTCATCATGTTCTCTGCGATCTTCGCCGCCTACGCCGTGTTGTCGGCGGCAACCGCCGGCGGACCCAGCGGCGCGCAGCTGTTTCATCTCGACATAGCCGCCATCGAAACGGCGTGTCTGCTGCTGTCCAGTTTCACGTGCGGTCTCGCCGCCATCGCGGCAGGCGTTCACAGCCAGCGCTGGACACAACTGGGGTTGTTGCTGACCGGACTGCTGGGCACGGCTTTTCTCATCCTCGAGGTGCGAGAATTCCACGGCATGATCGTGCTTGGCGCCGGGCCGCAGCGCAGCGCGTTTCTATCTGCATTCTTCGCGTTGGTGGGCTGCCACGGGATCCACGTCACTGCCGGGCTGCTGTGGTTGGGCACGATGATGGCACAAGTGTATGCGAAGGGCTTTCGGGCTGACATCATGCGCCGCCTATTGTGCTTCAGTCTGTTCTGGCACGCTCTCGACATCATTTGGGTGGGGGTACTGACCGTGGTCTATCTTCTGGGATCGATAACGGGAGCGGGACCATGAGTGAAGCAAGTCAACATGCGCGGCTCGGTGATGCCGCGCCCGGCGATGTCCAGGACTATGACGTCGCCGCCAACGTGCGCAGCTATGTCATCGGCCTCATACTGGCCGCAGTGCTCACTGTCGCGTCCTTCTGGGCCCTGCACACCCACCTCATCTGGGCGCCCGGCGTCGGCATCGCCCTGGGCGTCCTGGCGGTGGCACAGATGGGCGTTCATCTGGTGTTTTTTCTGCACATCACGACGGGTCCCGACAACACCAACAACGTGCTCGCGCTTGCCTTCGGGGTCTTGATCGTAAGCTTGCTGGTGATCGGGTCATTGTGGATCATGGCCCATCTCAATCATCATCACATGCCCGCGAGCCAGATGATGGGTCGGCTAAACAAAGTGGAGAGAGGACCATGTGCGATAACGATCTGTTAAATGACATGCAGGAGTTCAGTCGGCGCAGAGGAGAGCTTTCCCGGCGGCAGTTCGGTGCACTGTCATTCGGTGCAGGGCTGGCGGCCATGCTTCCGCAGCTGGCGGATGCGGCCGAAACCAAGGGCGAAGACGTCGAGATCAAGACGCCGGATGGCGTCGCGGACGCGTATTTCGTGCATCCGGCGAAGGGTAGTCATCCGGGTGTCTTGATCTGGCCGGATATCTTCGGACTGCGCCCGGCATTCAAGCAAATGGCGACGCGGCTGGCCGAGTCCGGCTATGCGGTGCTGGTGATCAATCCGTTCTACCGAACCCAGAAAGCGCCGACAGCACCCGAGCACCCCGACTTCAACGACCCGGCGACCCGCAATGCCTTGATGAGTTTGGCGGGTACTTTGAACGCCAACACCGCGCGCATCGATGCGACGGCATTCCTGGCCTACCTTGACGCCAAGTCCGCCGTCGACAAAAAACGTAAAATGGGGACGACCGGATACTGCATGGGGGGTCCGTTCACGCTGTATACGGCGGCAGCCTTCCCTGAGCGGATCGGCGCCGGTGCGTCGTTCCATGGCGGTGGCCTGGTAACCGACAAATCCGACAGCCCGCATCTGCTCGCGTCCAAGGCGAAGGCGAGTTACTTGTTCGCGATTGCCGAGAACGATGACATGCGTCAACCGGAAGCGAAGGATGCTCTGCGTGACGCCTTCGCGAAGGCAGGACTACCGGCGGAGGTCGAGGTCTATGCCGGGACCCTGCACGGTTGGTGTCCCCCTGACTCCCAAGTCTACAACCACGACCAGGCGGAGAAGGCGTGGAGCCGGATGCTGGCGTTGTTCAAAAGCACCTTGGCTTAAGTTCAATTCATGGATGGTGGTGATTTCAATGTGTTGAAAATGATGGAGATTCGGCGCGCACGGCCGGCGCACCCCAATTTGGGGGGTTGCCCGCCGCGGCGCCGCTCCGCATAGTCAATGCTGTTCGAAGAACAGCCCACACCATGTTTCCGAGGTAGGCCCATGCGGATTCGCCACGTCGCCAAGTACATCGTGATCCTTGCCGTAGTCGGCGTCTCATCGAGCTGTGCTACCAGCCAGGTCGTGGGCAAGAAGATCAAGACGGTAGTCGACGGCGGTCAGGTCGATAGTTCCGGACTGGGAGATGCGTTCAATCAAGACGCAGGAACCATGGCCAAGCAGCTGGCGGAGATGAAAGTGAAGTTCGCGGCGGCACTCGACGCCTTGCGCAGCAACGTGCAAAAGCGTTGGGGCCAGGGGGATGTCAAGACGGCGGATAAAACCACGTATGTAAAGTACACCCAAGGATACAAGAGCCGGGTGGTCACGGATTTCAACCACGGTGTGTTGACCGTGGAAACCCTCGACCAGACAAATCCGCAGGGCAGCTTGAAGGCGGCCATCGTGAGCGCGCTGCTGACTTCGAGCGATCCGGGGTCCGTCGATCTCTTCAGCGACAAGGATGTCAGCATCGATTCCGCGCAGCGCCCTTATTTGTACGGCCTGGTGCACGACAATCAAAACAAGTCCGTCCGCACACGCGCGCAGGCGGAGAAGTTCGCTGAGTTTTTGCTCGCCCAGAAACTGCAAACACGCACCGTGACCGGCGACAAGGGCCCGCTGACCGCGCGCTTCGTGACCGTGCGCATGGTGAAGAACTTCGAGGACAGGGGCGAGGAGCGCTATCGCGCCAGTGTCGAGAAATACGCAGCCAAGTGGAATGTCAGCCCCACATTGGTTCTTGCCATCATGCGGACGGAGAGCAATTTCAATCCGTTCGCGGTGAGTGGAGCACCGGCTTACGGACTCATGCAGCTGGTTCCAACCAGCGGCGGCAAGGACGCCTACAAAATGGTCACCGGCAGCAACGAAGTCCCCCCGCCCGAATATCTGTACGACCCGGAGCACAACATCGAACTGGGTTCGGCCTATCTCGGCACGCTCGGCAGCCGCGAGTTCAAGTCCGTCAGCAACCAGGACTCGCGCGATCTGTGCGTCATCGCTGCCTACAACACCGGCGCAGGCAACGTGATGCTCACGTTCAACAAGCAGCCCAAGCTCGCCCTTGCCGACATCAACGCCCTGGATTCGCAAGCGCTGTATGAGCGCCTGCGCACCGGACTGCCCTACGAGGAAACACGTCTGTACGTGGTCAAAGTCACCGGTTATCGCAAACAGTTCAACAGTCTTCCCGCGCCCACCACGGCACTCCAGTAACCGCTCGTGAAGCTCGCGGACAAGGTGGTGGTGATAACCGGCGGCGCCAACGGCATCGGCTTGGCGCTTGCCCGGCGCTTCCACCAACAGGGGCTGCGCGGTCTGGTGATCGCCGATCTCGACGGCGACGCCGCCGCGGCCGCCGCCTCGGAACTGAAATGCGTCGGCGTCCGCTGCGATGTGACGCAGGAGAATGACATACGCAAGGTCGCCGAGATTGCGCAAACGCGATTTGGCCCGATCGATCTATTTTGCTCCAACGCCGGCATCGCGCTGATCGACCCGGACCAGGAGAATGCCGCCTCCTCGCCGAACGCCGATTTCGATCGTTGCTGGAACGTGCATGTCATGGCTCACGTGTACGCGGCACGCGCCTTGCTGCCGGCGATGATTGCGCGGGGAAGCGGATATTTCCTGAATACGGTGTCGGCCGCGGGTCTCTTGAGCCAAATCGGTTCCGCCACGTATTCAACGAGCAAGCACGCCGCCATTGGTTTTGCCGAACACCTCGCGATCACCCATCGCGAGCATGGCATCAGGGTGTCGGTACTCTGTCCACAGGCGGTACGCACCGCAATGATCGACGGGGAGCTTGGCGCAGGATCCGCCTCGGTGGACGGTATCCTGACGCCGGAGGAAGTTGCCGAGGTGGTGATGCGCGGATTGGAGAGCGAGCAATTCCTCATCCTGCCGCATCCGGCGGTTGCGCAATACATGCAGCGCAAGGCGGCCGACTACGATCGCTGGCTGGGCGGGATGGTGCGGCTGCGGCGCGGGTTACGGCGCGCGCCACCCTAGGGCGCCGATGGCGTGCTGCGTTCCCGCCAGCCACCGCCCAACGTCTTGTAGAGGGTCACAAGATTTTGCAGCCTGGCCAGTTTGACGTTCACCAAGGACTGCTGCGCCGAGAACAGCAGGCGTTGCGAATCGAGAACACCCAGGTAATTATCCACACCGTTGGTGAATCGCATGTTGGACAAGCGGAAGCTCTCCGAGGAGGCATCGACCAATGCCTGATCCGCAAGCAACTGCCGGTCCAGTGTCGCGCGTCCGACCAGCGCGTCCGCGACTTCGCGAAATGCGCTCTGAATGGCTTGTTCGTACTGTGCCGTCAGGATGTCACGTTGAGTTTTTGCCAGGTGCAGGCCGGCAACATTGGCGCCGCCCGCGAATATCGGCATGCTGATCTGCGGTGCAAATGTCCAGGTGCTCGATCCGTGCCCGAACAATCCGGAAAGCTGCGTGCTGGCGGTGCCAAAGCTGCCGGTGAGCGAAATGCTCGGGAAGAAGGCGGCGCGCGCGGCACCGATATTGGCGTTCGCAGCGATCAAATCATGCTCGGCAGCAAGAATATCGGGTCTTTGCGTCAACACCACCGACGGCATGCCCGCCGGCAGGTCCGTCAGCAGAGTTTCGGAATCGAGCTCTCCGCCCGCCGGCAAATCGGCGGGTAGAGGCACACCGAGCAACAAGACCAGGGCATTTTGATCCTGCGCCACCTGGCGCTCGTACTGTGCGAGATTCGCCTGCGCCGTGGCCACCGTGGTTTTCGCCTGATTGAGATCGAGCGCCGTGGCGATGCCGCCATCGAAACTCATCTGGATCAACACGAGAGAGTCCTGCTGACTGGCGAGCGTTTCGTGCGTGATTTGCAACAGCTTCTGATCGGCAAGCAACGTGAGATAGGCGTTTGCCACTTCCGCAACCACGCTGATCTGGGCACTGCGCCGGGTCTCAACGTACCCCAGATATTGTTGCAAGCGCTGGTGATCGAGGCTGCGTATCTTGCCGAACAAGTCCAGTTCGTACGCGGTGAAGCCCAGGCCCACATCGAAATATCGGAAGGTGCCCGAACCGCTGTCCGAAGGCACGCCGGCCGCTGCACCGCCTGCTGCGGCTCCGGAAGTGGCAAGCTCCGCGACGGATGAGGGGTATTTCTCGAATTCCCCAAGCGCGCTCGTTGATATGGTCGGAAACAGCGAGGCCTTCTGGATTTGATACTGCGCTCGTGCCGCCGCGATATTGAGCGCCGCCACCCGTGCGTCCGGATTGTGCAGCAACGCGAGTTCGATCAACTTTTGCAGCCGCGCATCGTCAAAAAAATCCCGCCAACCGATGTCAGCGGCGGCGGGCAAGGGCGCCTCGGGCTGGGGCGCCCCGGGCTGAGGCGCCCCCGGCTGACGCGCCCCGGGCTGAGGCGCCCCCGGCCATTCCGGGACGATGGCTGGCTGCGGGCGCTGATAGTGTGGCTCCAGCGTGCAGCCGGCCAATTCCATGAGCGCGGCGCCAACGGCGAATACTAGTCTGCGATTCATGGCGGCGGCGCCGCATCCCGGTGCGCCGGCGCGCCGTGGAACAGCCGCAGCGTGGCCACGAAGAAAACAGGCACGAAGAAAATGGCCAGCAAAGTCGCCGATAACATCCCGCCGATGACGCCGGTGCCGATGGCATTTTGTCCGCCCGAGCCGGCTCCGCTCGACAAGGCCAGCGGCATGACGCCCAAGATGAACGCCAGCGAAGTCATGAGTATCGGCCTCAGGCGCTGGCGGGCCGCATGCACGGTGGACTCGATCAGATCGTTACCGCGATCGTGGCTTTCCTTGGCGAATTCAACGATGAGGATGGCATTCTTCGCCGACAAACCCACGGTGGTCAACAAACCCACCTGGAAGAACACATCGTTCGACAACCCGCGCAGCAGAGTCGCCACGATGGCGCCCACCACACCCAGCGGGACCACCAACATCACCGCCACCGGAATGGACCAGCTCTCGTAGAGCGCCGCAAGGCACAGAAACACCACGACGAGGGAGATGGCATAGAGGGCCGGGGCTTGCGAACCGGAGAGCTTTTCCTCGAATGAAAGACCGGTCCACGCAAGTTCGAACCCTGCAGGCAGCTGCTTGACGTAGCGCTCCATGGCATCGAGCGCGGCGCCGGTGCTGATACCCGCGATCGGAGAACCCAGGATTTCCACGGATGGCACACCGTTGTAACGTTCCAGCTTGGGAGACCCGTATATCCATTGCCCGCCGGCAAACGCGGAAAAAGGCACCATCTGGCCGCGGGCGTTGCGCGCGTACCATCCGGTCAGATCCTGCGGCAGCATGCGCGACGGTGCGTCGCCCTGTATGAACACCCGCTTGACGCGGCCGCGGTCGATGAAGTCGTTGACGTACTGCGATCCCCAGGCCGCGGACAGCGTGTTGTCTACATCGGCGATGGTCAATCCCAAGGCGCTGGCTTTTTCCCAATCGATATGCACCTCGTATTCGGGCTCATCATCCAGTCCGTTGGCGCGCACCTGCGTCAGTTGCCGGTCACCGCGCGCCAGTGCCAGCAACTGGTTGCGCGCGGCCATCAGTTTTTCGTGTCCCTGATTGGTGCGATCCAGCAATTCCAGATCGAACCCGGTGGCGTTGCCGAGTTCTTGCACGGCGGGCGGCGCGAAAGCGAATACCTGGGCATCGCTGATCTTGCTGAAGGCACGATTGGCGCGCGCGACGATGGCCTGCACCCGATTGCGTGCACCGGGCCGCTCCGACCAGTCCTTCAGGCGTACGAACAGCTGGCCCGACGCCTGGCCGCGCCCCGCAAAGTTGAAGCCGGAAACGGTGAATACGCCCATGACGGCGTCCTTTTCCTGGGTGAGCATGTAATCGCGCGCCAAATTCAGGGAGCGTTCGGTGCGCTCCAGGCTGGCGCCGGGCGGCGAAGTCACGGTCGCGAACATCGAGCCTTGATCTTCGTCAGGCAGGAACGAGCGCGGAATGCGCACGAACAAAACCGCCATCAACAGGACGATCAGCGCAAACACGGCCAGATATCGTCCGGTGCGCGCGAGGAGATGCACGACGGCACGTTCGTAGCGTTGATTGCTGCGGTCGAAGGTGCGGTTGAACCAGCCGAAAAATCCCGTGCTTGGCCGGCCGGACTTGCGCGGCTTCAAGACGGTCGCGCACAGAGCAGGGGTGAACACCAACGCGACCAACACCGACAATATCATGGCCGACACCATGGTGATGGAGAACTGGCGATAGATGACGCCGGTCGATCCGCCGAAAAATGCCATGGGCAGGAATACTGCGCTTAACACCAACGCGATACCGACCAGCGCGCCGGTGATCTGCTGCATGGACTTGCGTGTCGCCTCTTTAGGCGAAAGATTTTCTTCCTCGATGACGCGCTCTACGTTCTCGACCACCACGATGGCATCGTCCACCAGCAGACCGATCGCAAGCACCATGGCAAACATGGTCAGCACATTGATCGAATAGCCGAAGATCCGCAGAACACCGAACGTGCCCAACAAGACCACCGGAACGGCGATGGTCGGAATGAGGGTGGCGCGTATGTTCTGCAAGAACAGCAGCATGACCAGGAACACGAGTCCGATGGCCTCGAACAGGGTCTTGATCACATCGTCAATCGAGATCTTGATGAAGGCGGTGCTGTCGTTCGGATACACGACCTGCAGGCCGGCGGGAAAGGTCGGCCGCAGCTTGTCCATCGTCGCGCGGATGGCGGCGGCAGCGTCGAGTGCATTGGCTCCGGTGGCGAGTTTCACCGCAATGCCGGATGCCGGATAGCCGTTCCAGCGCACATTGCTGAATTGATAAACTTCGCTGCCGAGTTCGATGCGTGCCACGTCGCGCAAGCGGACGCGCGATCCGTCCGGGTTGACCTTCAGCAGGATCGCGCCGAACTGTTCGGGCGTGTGCAAGCGCGTCGGGCCGACGATCGTGGCGTTCAACTGCTGCCCACGGACCGAGGGTAGGCCGCCCAGTTCCCCGGACGCCACCTGCACGTTCTGCGCTTGAATGGCCGCGCTCACGTCGGCGGGAGTGAGGAGAAAATTGTTCAGCTTTGCCGGATCCATCCAAATGCGCATGGCGTATTGCGAGCCGAACTCTTGGTAGTCGCCGACGCCGGCCGTGCGGCTCAACGGATCCTGGATGTTGGAGGCGATGAAGTCGCCGATGTCGGCGCTCGTCATGCTGCCGTCGGTGGAGAAGAAGCCGATGATGATGAGAAAATTACGGGTGGATTTGGCGACCCGGATGCCTTGTTGCTGAACTTCCAGGGGCAGCAGCGGAGTGGCCAGCTGCAACTTGTTCTGTACCTGGACCTGTGCGATGTCGGGATTCGATCCCTGCTCGAAGTACAGCGTGATGGTCATGCTGCCGTCTTTGTCGCTCTCCGCCGAGAAGTACAGAAGATGATCGATGCCGGACAATTGCTGTTCGATGACCTGCACCACGGTGCTTTGCACCGTATCGGCGGAGGCTCCGGGATAGTTGACGGTGATGGCAATGCCCGGGGGCGCAATGCTCGGATATTGCGCAATCGGCAGCGAGTGCACGGCGAGGGCGCCGGCCAGCATGATGACGATGGCCAGTACCCAGGCAAATATGGGGCGTTCGATGAAAAACTCAGACACGAGTGCGCGGCCTACTGCTTCTGCGAGGGAGACGACGCCAGGGACTGGGTGTCGAGTTCTCCCGCCGCCAATTCGTGCGGTTGCACCGTATCGCCGTTCTTCACGCGTTGAATGCCGGTGATGATGATCCTGTCGCCGGCGGCCACGCCTTCGCTGACCAGCCATTGGTCGCCGATCGCGCGCTCGGTTTTGACGATTCGCGTGCTTGCCTTGTTGTCGGGCCCGACCACCGTGACGGTCGCCTCGCCCCGCTGATTGTGGGTCAGCGCCCGTTGCGGCACCAGCAAACCTTGCTCGTTGACGCCTTCCTCCAGCCGTTCACGCACGAACATTCCCGGCAACAGGGTGCTTTGCGGATTCGGATAGACGGCACGCAGCGTCACCGATCCGGTGCCGGAGTCGACGGTGACCTCGGTGAATTGCAGCTTGCCGGGGAGTTCATAAGGAGTTCCGTCTTCGAGGACCAATCGGGTCGCGGCTTGCGAGGCTCCCACCTGGTGTAATTTTCCTTGCGCCAGTGCACGCCGCAGGTCGAGCAACACGGTGCTCGATTGGGTCACATCGACGTAGATGGGATCGAGCTGCTGGATCACGACGAGCGCGGCAGTCTGGCCGACGGCAACCAACGCGCCCTCCGTCACCGAGGAGCGTCCGGTGCGGCCCGAGATCGGCGCCAGCACCTTCGTGTACGCGAGATTGATCCGCGCCATGTCCACCGCCGCCTTGGCAGACGCGACGTCGGCGCCTGCTTGCTCCTGGGAGGCAACGGCGTTGTCGTAATCTTGTTGGCTGACCGCCCGTGCTTCACTCAAGGGCTTGTAGCGCTGTGCGAGAAGCCGCGTCGATGTCGCAGTGGCCTGAGCGCGCGCCAGAGCCGCCTGTGCGCTGGCCAGACTGGCCTGAAAAGGCGCCGGGTCGATCAAATATAATTGTTGGCCCGCCTTGACCTCGCCCCCTTCGGTAAAAAGGCGCTTGAGAATCACGCCGCTGACCTGCGGCCGAACTTCTGCGATGCGGTAGGGGACCGTGCGCCCCGGTAGTTCGTTGGTGATCGAGACGGGCTGCAGCGCCAGCGTCACGACGGCCACTTCTGCCGGCCCCTTGGGCGGCGGCGCACTCTTGTGCGAGCACGCCGCCAATAAAAGCGCGCATCCCAACAATTTTATCCGCATATTCAGCCTAATGATCGAGCGTCACGAACGCCTCGGACCCGCAAGTATATTCAATGCGCGCCGCAGCGTCGCTGTTGACGCAATGCGAAGCATCCTCAATGCCGCCCTTCAGTGTTGCGCGGGATCGATGTTTTCCGCTTTTGCGGGTGGCGCATCCTGCCATCCGCCGCCCAATGCTTTGTACAACTTCACCAGATCGGTGCTCTGCGCGAGCACGGCCTGGGCAAGCTGCTGCTGCGCTTGCACGGTCTGAATCTGCACGGTCAAGACCGAGATGTAAGTGATCAGGCCGTGTTGATAAGCATCGACATCGACGGCCAGCGCTTTTTGGTCGGAAGCCACGGCATCCTTCAGAGATGCAGTACGCGCCGCATCTTCGCGCAGATTGCTGAGCCCGTCTTCCACTTCTTGCAATGCGCCGAGCACCGTCTTGCGATACTGCAGCGCCGCCTCGGCGGCTTGCGCCCGCGACAGGCGCACATTCGCCACCAGCGCACCGCCATGGAAAATAGGCACGGACACCGTAGGACCGACCGTAAAGAATTTGCTGTCCCAGTCGAAAAGATAGCCGGTGCTCAAATTGCGCAGCCCGAAAGTCCCGGAGAGGGAGATATCGGGAAACAAGGACGCGACGGACACGCCCACCTGAGCGGTGGCGGCATGCAGCGACGCCTCGGACTCCTTGATATCCGGCCGGCGACGCGCCAGCGTCGAGGGCAGCCCGACGGGAACCACCTGCGGCAGGGCGGGTAGTTCGCCGCTGTCGCCAAATTCCGCATCCAGGGTCTCCGGCGCCTGCCCTGTCAAAACTGCCAGGGCATGGCGCGAGGCCGCGATGGTTTGATCGTAAGGAGGAAGCTCGGATTGCAGCGTCGATAGTTGCGCCGCGGCGGTGTCCACGTCCTCCTCGCCGGCCAGCCCGTGTTTGTGCCGGCTCTGCGTCAGTTCGAGCACATCGCGCTGTGCCGCGATTTGTTCCGCGGTGATTTTATGCAGCATTTGCGCCGCGCGTAATTGGAAATAGGTTTCCGCGACCTCTGCCTGCAGCGATACCAACAGATCGTTGCGCGACTCGACGGCAGCCTCACTGCTGGCATTCGCGGATTCCACGGCGCGGCGAACCTTGCCGAAGAAATCCAGTTCCCAGGAAGCATCGAAGCCCAGTTGATAGATGTTGACCGGTTTTTCCAACGATCCGATCAATCCCTCTTCGGTCGGCGACGTGAGCGTCACGTGTTGGGATTTGAGAATACCGGCAAGACCCAGCTGCTCGCGATTGTAACTGGCGGTGCCTTCGAGACTCGGCAGACCCTGGGAGCGGGCCAGCTGCACCTGGCTGCGTGCTTCGACGATTCGCAAGAATGCCGCTCGCAAGTCGAGGTTGCCCGCCGCGGTTTGCGCCTCGAGCCGATCCAGCTGCGGATCGTGAAATTCCTGCCACCAGAACGATTGTGGATTCGAATCCGAAACTTGTGCGCCCACGGCTTCCGCGTAGTGGTCGGGTACGGGTTCTTTCGGCTCCGTAAAGTTGGGACCCACCTTGCACGCGGTCAAGACCGACGTTGCGATCAGTGCCCACGCCGCTCGTACGCGCATCAATGGCCTCCGGAGGCAGCGGCTGCCTTCTTGACGGGGGAGAACAGAAATGTGAAGGGAACGTAGGCGAATGCGAGCAGGGCGCAATACAAAAACACGTCCATGTAAGCCAGCAGACCGGCCTGCGCGATCAAGGTCTGATAGGTTCTTCCCAATGCCGCTTGCGCGGCATCGCCGGTGACCGTGCTGAAGTTGCGGATGGCGCCCGTCAGCTGCGCGAGCGCATTGCTGAAGTTTGCATCCGACCGGCTGAGATGGCTCGACAAGTAAGCCATGTGGACCTGGGTGCGCGAGGTGATCAACGCGGTCGACACCGATATGCCCACCGATCCGGCAACGTTGCGGAACATGGTAAAGAGGGCCGCCGCGTCGCCCTGCAGCCGTTGCGGAACCGTCTGATAGGCGAGCACGCTTGCCGGCACGAATAGGAACGCGAGCGGCGCAGCCTGCGCAGCGCGCAATATCACGAGGTGGGCAAAACCTACGTCTGGTGTGATATCGCGCGAATACAGCAAGCCGCAGCCCATCAGCAGGAAGCCGATTCCCAGCAGGTAGCGCGTCTGCAGCCGGTTCATGGCGAAGCCCACCAGGGGTATCAGAAAGATGATGGCGAGTGCGCCGGGACTCAAGACCAATCCGGCCAGTGTGGCGGTGTAGCCCAGGTGCTGTTGTGCGAGCTGCGGAATGAGCACGGCGCTGCCGTACAACACCATGGCGAACACCGCGATGGCACAGCACCCCAAGGCGAAGTTGCGGTCCTTCAGCACGCGCAGATCGACGACCGGCTTGGGCGCGTACAGCAGCCAGCCCACCGCGGTCGCCGCACCCACCGCTGCCAGAGCACCAAAGGTACGGATCGACGGCGAGGAGAACCAATCCTCATCCTCGCCGCGATCGAGCATGATTTGGAAGCACGCAAACGTCAGGGTGATCAAGCTGATGCCGATGTAGTCGATCGAGACTTTTGCCTTCTTCAGCCAGGGCGGATCCTCCACCAGCGCAATCACGCCGAAGGCGGTCAAGACGCCGACCGGCACATTGATGAAGAAAACCCATCGCCAGCTGAAGCTGTCGGTGATCCAACCGCCCAAGGTGGGACCCAAGACGGGGGCAACCACGGTTGCGATCGCGGTCAAGCTGAACGCACGGCCGCGCTGCGCCGGCGGGAATGTGTCGAGAATGATGGATTGCTGATTGGGCTGCAGGCCGCCGCCAAAAAAGCCCTGCGCCACCCGGAATATGATCAGCTGCGGCAGGCTCGAGGCGATGCCGCAAAGAAAAGAACATATGGTGAATGCGATGATGCAGATCACGAAGTAGCGCTTGCGGCCGAACATCCTGCCGAAGAAGGCGGAGATCGGCAGCACGATGCTGTTCGCCACCAGATACGACGTCAGCGCCCAGGTAGCCTCGTCATAGCTGACCGAGAGCGTTCCGGCGATATGGGGCAGGGCGACGTTGACGATGGTGGTGTCGAGCACCTCCATGAATGCCGCCAACGTCACGACCACCGCAATCAGCCAAGGATTGCCGGTCGGGCGCCAGTTGCCGTCATTGCCCTGCGGCGCAGGGCTCATGGAAAATGCACCACCGGAGACACCGATAGTCCAATGGGCAACGGCCGGTTCGGATCGAGTCCGCGGTCAATGACGATTTTGACGGGAATTCGCTGCACGATCTTCACGAAGTTGCCGGTGGCGTTCTCCGCCGGAAACTCGGAGAAACGCGATCCGCTTCCATACTGGATGCTTTGCACGTGTCCTTCGAGTTTCAAGCCATTGTAGGCGTCGACTTCGATATCGACTTGATCGCCGGGACGCATGCGGCCGATCTGCGACTCCTTGAAATTGGCGGTTATCCAAACCTCCGGCGTAACCAGCAGGAACATCACCTGCCCGGGGGCGACATAGCTCCCCAACTGCACGCTGCGCATGGTCACGAACCCGTCTGATGGGGCACGTATTTCGGTATAGCCAAGATTGAGCGCGGCCTGGTCGAGCTGTGCCTGCGCCTGCTGCACGGCGGCCTCGCGCTCCGACACCGTATTGATCGCCTGCTGCACTTGCTCGGGGACCAGCGACGCGATTTCCACCTGCGCCTTGGCGCTTTTCAGGTTGGCCTCGGAGTTCAGTTGCTGGCTCGTGGAGGAGTCGATGCTCTCCTGCGTGGTCGCACGGCGGTCGACATCATGCTGGCGTTCATACGATGCCTTCGCAAGTGCCAGACTTGCCGCCGCGGCCTGTTGCTGGGCCTGTGCCGACAGCAGTTGAGCGGGATACTGCACGCGCGCGATGCGCAGCGATTCCCGCGCGCTGGTCAATTGCGCGTTGGCCAGCGCCAGCTGCGCCCGGGCCTGGGCCTGGGCGGTCAGGTAATCGCGCTGATCGATGCGCAGCAACAGATCCCCCTTTCTCACGTGGCTGTTGTCGTCGATGTACAGATCCACGACATAGCCGCCGACCTTGGGCACCATCGTGACGGTGTTGCCGTCGGTGTACGCATCGTCGGTCGACACCTGGTTGCGGTGCGCAAACCAAACGAAGAAGCCGATTATCGCGAGCAAGATCACGATGATCGCTATGATGATCAACGGCCACTTGCTGTGAGGTTTGTCCGGTTTGTCGTCCTTGCCCGACTTGTCAGATTTGTCCGACTGATCCGGCTTTTGCGCCGCATCGTCGCCGTTTTTAGCATCGTGTGATTGGGATTCGTCGGCCGGCATATCATCCTCGGGAACAGAATCCCGGTATTTACCAATGCCGCTTGACCCAGGTCAAGCGAATGTTTTAAATACTGGTTTAAAGCACGCGTTTGAAATATTTGCAAAAGCGTAAACCTGCCGCCGACTCCGACGACACCCGGTCGCGCCTCATCGAGGCGGGAGCCGCTATTTTTGCCGACGTCGGTTATCACGCGGCGACGACGCGACAGATCTGCGTGCGCGCGGGTGCGAATGCGGCGGCGGTGAATTACCATTTCGGCGACAAGCTCGGCTTGTACAAGGCCGTGCTGAAATTCTTCATCGGACACCAGGAGGCCGCCGGCGTGAAGCAGCACGCGTCGCCGGCGCTGCCGCCGGAGCTTGCACTGCGGGATTTCATCCGGGCGATGTTCGACAGTTCGGTGGGCCACGACGCCGCGGATCAGTACATGCGGGTGATGGCCCACGAGATCGTCGAGCCGACCCAGGGACTCGCCATGGTGGTCGATCAAATCATCGGCCCGCGAACGCGCTTGCTGTGCGACATCATCGCGCGTCTGACGCGCCAACCTGCGCGCTCTCTGCAAACACGCCTCGCGGCGCACAGCATCATGGCGCAGATCGTGCACTACATGCATGCGCGGCCTGTAATCAAGTTGCTGTGGCCGCGGTGGCGCATGGACGCCGCCGCACAGCGTGAAATCGTCGAGCATGTGACGAGGTTTTCCCTGGCGGGCTTGCGCAGGGCCGCGAAAGCTCATCCTCGGAGCCCCAAGGCGCACCGATGATGTTCCCGCCTGCGGACCTGTTGGACAGGCCGCGCCGCGCCGTCATACACTCAAGCCTTATCAGCCGCGGCAACACCTCATGAATACCAAACATCTCGTTGATCCGGAGTTGCTCGGTTTATTGGATTTATTTCCAACGCTTGATTTAAACGCCGAGATGTTGCCCATGGCACGCGCCGCTCAAGCATCTTTCGACTTCGGTGCAGCGGGTGAGGCATCGGATGTCGAGGTGGCGGCGACTAAGATTGCCGGGAGCGAACTCGGCGTCATGATCTACCGGCCGCGCCGGCTGGCGGGCCCATTGCCCTGCATCTTTCACATCCACGGCGGCGGTTACGTGACCGGATCTGCCTCGCGCATGGAACCGATACATCGAAAGTTGTGCGATTCAGCCGAGTGCGCCATTGTTTCGATCGATTACCGGCTGGCACCGGAGACGCCGGCGCCGGGCCCGCTGGAGGATTGTTACGCGGGCTTGAAATGGCTGTACGCCGCCGCGGAGGGTCTGGGGATCGACACGAAGCGCATCGGCGTGATGGGCGAGAGCGCCGGCGGCGGTCTCGCAGCGGCATTGGCGCTGCTCGCGCGCGATCGCGGCGAATACTCACTCGCTTTTCAGCATTTGATCTATCCGATGCTGGACGATCGTACCTGCGTCACGCCTGATCCACACCCCTTTACCGGCGAGTTCATCTGGACACCGAAGAGCAATACCTTCGGTTGGGCGTCGCTGCTGGGCGTGGCGCCCGGCAGCACAGGCGTGTCCGGGTATGCCGCGCCGGCGCGCGCATCCGATCTGACGAAATTGCCGCGCACCTTCATTTCGACCGGGGCGCTCGACTTGTTCGTGGAAGAGGACATCGAGTACGCGCGGCGCCTCATGCGCTGCGGGGTGCCGGTTGAATTGCACGTGTATCCCGGCGCCTATCATGGATTTGACCTCGCGCCCGATGCCCGCGTGTCAAAGCAGGCGCAGCGCGACAGTGTGGACGCATTACGGCGTTCGATGGCGAGGTAGCAAAACCCGGCTGTCATACGCCGAGCGCGGCCGGCGCGCGTCGATCAGCAACGCGGACCGCGAATGCATTGACGAGGCCCGCGAATTCTTT
>Ga0116228_10000427_pt1 | contig 31782 bp, 17 predicted proteins | sample S1TSphfallax_2_FD_89694 | JGI IMG/M metagenome (GOLD analysis project Ga0116228, IMG submission 89694) | Host-associated microbial communities from peat moss isolated from Minnesota, USA - S1T2_Fc - Sphagnum fallax MG | ecosystem: Host-associated > Plants > Peat moss > Unclassified | place... | reverse complement strand
TGAACCAAATTAACCAAATTTAACCCAAGTTTAGTTGTGTTTAACTTAATATGGTCTAGTTTAACCATGTTTTGCCAAGTATATTCAAATTAAACTTACGTAGCCATGTTTAACCATGTTTAGCCAAGTTTAGTGTCAATACTATATTTTAGCTTAATTTACGTAAGTTTTGCCAAGTTTAACAAAGTTTAACATAACCAAGTCTATCCTCAATACCTTAATTTATTTAACATTTTCCAAGTTTTTCCAATTCTAACCAAATTAAAACTAAATAACTATGTTTAACCAAGTTTAACTTCAATATTTTAATTTAGTCCAACTTATCCATGTTTAACCATGTTTAGCCAAGTTTAGTTTCAATACTTTAATTTAATTTATTTTAATTTTTCCAAATTTAGTCAAGTTTAATTTAAGTAGCCATGTTTAATTATGTTTAACCAGAATACCATATTTTAGCCAAATTTTTCCTTACCCTAGTTCAATTTGATTTATCCAAGTTTTGCAAAGTTTAGTCAAGTTTAATCAAAGTAGCCAAAGTTAGCTAGGTTTAGCCACAATACATTAGTTTAGACAAATTTAGCCAAATTTTGGCAAGTCTAGCCAAGTTTAACCTAAGTAGCCAAATTTTGCCAAATTTTACTTCAATACCCTAATTTGACATAATTTATCCAAGTTTTGCCAAGTTTAACCAAGTTTAACGTAAATAACCAAGTTTAACCTAAATAGCCATGTTTAAAAAGTTTTGTTTTAATACCCTAGTCTAACATAATTTATCCAAGTTTACCAAGTTTAACGTAAATAACCATGTTTAGCCAATTTTTATCAAGTTTTGCCTCAATACCCTAATTTAGTATAATTTATCTAAATTTTGCCAAGTTTTGCCAAGTTTATCCTCAATACCCTAATTTAGTCAAATTTATCAAAGTTTGCCAAATGTAACCATGTTTAACTTAAGTAGCCAAACCTAACCAAGTTTAACTTAAATAGTCAAATTTTGCCAAATTTTGCCTCACCTTAATGTAGTTTAATTTATCTAAAATTTGCCAAGTTTTTGCTGAATTTATCTTCAGTATCTTAGTTTAATTGAATTTATTTAAGTTTTGCCAAATTTAACAAAGTTTAACCTAAATAACCATGTTTTGCCAATTTCAGCCAAGTTTAACCCAAATAGCCAAGTTTTGCTTTGATACTTCGTTTAGTGTAATTTATTTCTGTATTGCCAAGTGTAGCCAATTTTAACCTAAATGATCAAATTTTGCCTAAGTGTTTTAGTTTAGCCTTATCTAGTTAAATTTATTTTAAATTGTTTAATTTAACTTAATTAATATTAATTTTGTCAAGTTTTGCCAAGTCTAACCAAATTTAGTCTAAACAATTGTGTTTAGCTTAATTTAAACCAATTTAGTCAAGTTTAACTTACTTTAACCTAGTCTAAGTTTATGTTAGTTTATGGTAAACAAGTCTACATTTAGGTTAGTAATGCTTAAGTTAATTTAGGTTAACCTACATTAGCCAAAACTAGGCTACTGGTTAGCCTAAATTAGCTTATGACCTAAGTCAAGCTAGGGTGAATTATGTTAACTTGAGCTAAAAACATTATTATTTATAGATTAGTGGTAAGTAATAATTATTTTAAATAAATAATGTGATGCAATGGTTAAAGACTTGTTCCCCAAAATGAAGGTGGGGAGTTTAAATCCTCCCACTTGCAAAACTAAACACCTAAATACTTTGGTGGCTTGTCTAGCTTTTTTATAGTGTTTAGGTTAGGTTGTTTAAAGTAGGCTTCCTAAGCTAAGTCCCCTAGGTTAGGTCCCCTAGCAAGATCTTGCTAGATCCAAAACTATGTCCTTTGTGACTATAGTCATGGTAGACTGTATCATTAATATGGTTGCGACTAATGGCATTTATGATGTGATTGTTTGGACTAGTATTCATGTAGTTGCCATCTCTAATCATAGCTGGCACATATGATCACATTTTTATAATCGTAAATGTCATATTTTGGCATCGTGTAATAGTAAAGTGTGCATACATGTGGTCAATGTGTTTTTTACATGTGGCAAAATATATTCTTGCAATTCCAATAGAACCATTATAATTGCAAAAATGATTAAATTATCACCCATTAGTGGATGCCATGAAAACTCCAATGATATATGTTCATTTTTCATCTTCATTTTCAACTAACATTTAAGCAATTGTATGTGTTGTCACATACACATACAATTGTGTGTGTATACATAGCCACACATATGTGACTATAACTGGAACTTAGTTTCACATGTGGTATAGTTGCATATATGACTAAAACAATTTGCAACCATTGTAACATGTAGGCCTAACATATTTGTAGTTGCAAAATTAGTTGATTTGGACACTAGTTGCAACATAATCACAAATCCAAGGTTGGGATGGACAAGATTTCTTCTAGCATGTGTTGAAATTGACAAAAAAATGAACACATCTAAATAAATGTCAACATGACAACTAAAGCAAAAATGATCCATCATGTCATTTGTGATAACGTTGCTTCCAATTCAAGTATTTTTATCATTTTTCAAACACACATTAATTTGCTTCTACTACGCAAATAAGAAATCCTTTTTCAACTTATTCTACTCCAAATGATATAAGCTTGAATTTAGTTTAGGTACAACAACCATTTTAATTAAATGTGTTTTCATTTCATAGCTCTTAAAATTCAATAGTTAAATTACTAGAAGTCTTAGCATGCAATTTGGTTTAATTTATAGGATTTAAAGGCTGAATTTAAAAGATGTTCTTTTATATTTCATTGAGCTAGATTTTAGCTCTAATGTAATTGGTTATACACAATTAAATTACATAATCTTTATCTTGGACTACGTGGATTGATCAAACAAACTACATGAAGGTTTTTCTATTTAGTTATGTGGAATGGAGATGGAACTAAACTTACTGTTAAACAAAATCAAACTCAATTTTGTTAAGAAAATATCAAAACTAATTTTTAAAAAAATTCAAAAAACTAGTTAAGATTAGATTGAAGGTTCCATCAAAAGATGATGTGCAACAAGGCACTCATGAATGAAGATGGTTGCTTTTGAATCCAAGGTTTGAATTTAACATCAAAATACTTGGAAGGCCAATAGTTCAATTTAGAAATCATTAGAGATAAGTTTTGAAGCTATTGAATTTTATTATTGTAATGTCATCAAAACATGAAGAAGCTCAAAGTTCATGTTTTGTTTGAAACATTGACTTTGTGATTTACTAGTTTTCAACATTGAAAGCTATGAGAACACATGGGTGGGAAGGTTTTTGGTGATGGAATTGGTACAATACAAAGCATTTTGAACTTTAAACTCTAAATAAAATCTATGTGTTCATGACAATATTATTATTTTTTGTATCAAAATAAGTGATTCATGAGCTAAATTGTTCCAAATGATTTTTCATAAATGGTGTTCAACACATGGTGATTAAAAGCATGTATTGTTGCAACTCCTTAACAAATATTGACCAAATAACAAAGTGAAATTATGTCGGTTGCTCTTATTCCCAAGGTGAAGGTGGATTTTTTCTTTTTGGACTCACATGCATATACATGCTGGAGGATGAATTTGATATTTTCTTTCACATCATCATAAAATGGGTACATATCTAACACCTATCATGAAACATTAAATAAACAAAAGATTGTGAAACACAAGAACAACACTTACATTTATCAAAACTAATAAATAGCAAAAAGAAAAAAGAAGAATGTTGTCCAAGATGCAACTATAAAATTATGATTTGCAGAATGTAAAAAAAAAGAACCAAATGTTGATTCTAGTTGAACACTTAAGAATGCTTGGTGTGAAAGAGGTTTAAAGGTCAAATTTGTCATTAAATAATCCTCAAAATACTGAAATGATTTTTTGAAGTTGACATGCTGAAAATCATCATAATTATCATAGGTTACAATGTGAATAATTTCATTACTCATATCACAATATTATAGAAGACGATTAAAGTATACGTAATTTCAAAATTAAAAAATGAATTCATTTTTTGAAAAAAGAAGTTATTCATTTTGTCAATGCGAAAACTGACCCTAGGCTACACTACTCACAACACAACAACATGTAAATTATGCATGATTTATCTAACCCTAATTGCTGTTGTAACCCTAAGCTATTCATGATATAACTTAGTTGTTGTTAACAAGCCCTTGGCATTGTTATCCATATGTTAACCTGATTCTAACCCCAATACTTATAAACTGATAAAACTAATATAATGAACTCATTCATCAATATACAATGTTGGATCATTGTGATCACCAAAGCATGAATCCAAAAGTGAGAAACAAAGACACTCAGTTCCAACAAAACCTTTTGTAAAGAAGAATAATGTTGTCCTTTCATCCTTCCAGCCCTAACCTAAGTGACCAGTCGTTGCATCATCGATCATTGCACAGGCCTTTCCCCTTTTGTTCGTTGTTTGGGGGAGGTTTTGTGGTCTTGTGAGCATCAGTAACTTCTTTTCAATTTTAAAGTTTTGATCAGGGGACGGATAGGGGCAGACAAGGTCAAAGGAAACATGATGAAAACATTTGTGAGCTTCAAGAACACAAATATTGAAACTTTTTAACTTTTTTTTTCCCTTGTGGTGGGGGAACAAGAACACATGGGAAGTGTTTCTGGAATTTTGTAAAAGCCAACAGGAATAGCTCTGGAAGACGATTGGGAACTTCAAAGATACTACCTATGTAAAAATTGTGAGGGGTTTTTAAAACACCAACAGGAACAAGTTTGGGAAAATAGTTGGAAATTTCAACAGAAACAGACACTAGACAGCAAGCTGGGATCAAGAGAGCGACTAAAGTAACCAGCAAGAAAATTGACAGATTGAAATTGCAAAGTAAAAAATGAACTTAAGAGAGGATGGGCACCAAATTCATGTCACAAGTGAGTATGTGTGTGAACAAAGCAAACTTCATATCCAGTACATGCAATGTTTTTTTCGGTGAGTTGTGTGATGTAGCCAAGGTGGCCATGATCCACAGGAACATTTAGCCAAATTTGACTACAAGCTAAATATGAAAGTAAAAATTAAAAATGTCCTTCTATATTTTTGGCTACTCACTAGAACCATGTCTAAAAATCTGTTGATTTAAAAAAAGTTTTGGTCAAATTCTGGCTATAAAAAACCTCAAAAACTACTTGATTTTAGCACTTTTATTTTTTAATGTAGCTATTTGGCTATATATAGCCAGAAAAAAAAGGCTGAGTACATCAGAACATTTAAATTTTTAAAAAATAGAGGATCATTATTGACAATGCATTTATCATTGGACAAAAATGCAGAAAGGAACAAACCAGCAATGTGTGTATAAGTGTAACAGGTGTGTAAATACTCATATATAACTGTGCAAGTAAGTTCCCCAATTTCAATTACACAACCTGTATCCTAAACCAAGTACATGCTAGTGATTTTTTTCAACAAAATTTGTTCATTTTTTGACAAAAAGGGGAAAATTCAGGAAAATTTAGTTCAACTAGTGTACCTGCAACTAATTTGGCTAATTTTTGGATTTTTTTCCCAAAATTTTGATAATTACAGAATTGAAAAACAAAAACCTCTGATACACTAACAATGCTGGAACAGACACAGGAAATAGTGCAAGTGAGCAATGGTTTTGATGCTGCAGACTGCAGGTCCACAAGTAAGCCTTAAAGGCGCATGGGCCGTGAAACCACCGTGGATTACATTTTACACGCAATCAGAACGTGAAAGAAATGAGTTCTTACACTCAAATTTCCCTGTTTTATTTTTGGTGAGGGGCAAAAAGTATACATCCCCCCCCCAAATGATCATAGAATTTTTAAACCATGCTAATTTGGTTGGGCAAATACTAAATTGCCCTTTGGGCAGATAGTGAGCACATGGGAATCACTTGGGAACAAAATGGGAATTTCATTGGAACATGGGACACGGAAACTAGAGACATCTGAACCTTTTAAAAATTTGTAATCTTCTAGTTTGGAAGATTATACAACAAATGTTCTATCCTGAGAGATTATGGAGCATAATCTTCTTGTCTAGGAGGTTGCAAACTGTCATCCAAGTGACATATGGCAGGTTGAAGAGCACCAACATTACCCAGCATACTAGGTTTTTGGAACCAAAAAGTGGCATAATCATTCACTGTGGATGTTAACCTAAAGGTTTATATATAATTTGTATATTTGCAAGTGGTTTTGGCACAAGCTGTCCTCCTATGGCGACACCTAAGGAGTCAGGACACACGCTCCATGCCTGCAAATTGACCCTGAATCATAATTTGTCTAAACTGATGGGAACAAATTGTCAGGCCCAAACTAATTTGACCGGGCATCCTTGTTCTATGCCCCTTGCAAAAAGTATACAATGTGTAGTCCCAACAGCTAAGCGGCTCTCATAACAAGTTGGCTGTTCACAAATAAAGCATGAAAGGCCACAACTCAGGGGATCTGTAAAGATATTGAGGTATATATATTCATCCTTCTTATTAATTAGTTGAGGGGCATGACAAAGCTTTTTGTGTGTGGAAGGAACCACTTTGATTGGGCCATCACAATTTGTTTTGAAACACAGGGCACTCCCCAATAGAAGCACAGAGGTGCTTCCCTGTGGCCCCCCTTTATATAGTTTATACATATGAAAGTTCAACTTTGGCCAACTCGATGGGAGCACGAAAAATCCCTCCCCCGCTGCCGTCCACCCCTGAACCCAAAAAGGAAAAAATTGGGCCCTCATGGCCTGAGTGACCCAGCACCCACCAGCGCACCATCCAAAAAATTCTGTTTAGAGATTTTTTGGATGGATGAAACCCAACCCAACCTTAGGACAGGGTCCTGGGGTGCAGTTGCGATTTTTTTCCCATGCCCCTGACCCCAACAGTTAGTTTCTAAAAGTGTTTCTTTTAATTAAAAAAATTACATCCCCTAAACTCCCTTCCTACCTACCTCCATCCTCCGTGCTTCTCATTTCTCACTCACCATTTTCTCCTCACTCTCTTGTTTTCTTCTTTTTTCTTTCTTTCTTTCTTTCTTTTTGTGTTTGTTTTTATGTCTCTTGTGTTTTTTTTCGTCGTTTCTTTTTGTGTTTGCTCTTTGTGTGTGTGAAAGAGGAGGAGTTGTACAACAACAAGAACTTGTTACATCATATAAGGTTTTTAATGTTGGTAGGTCATAAAGGAAGAAAAGCTTAACAATAGCAAAGGTTGTTAGCTTGTAAAAATGTGAATTGTGTGTGTGGGGCAGGTAGTGGAGAGGAACAAACAAATATGTGTGCTCGACAAGTAGTAGATAGGAAATCAATGTCAACATGATGAGGGTATTGCATGCACATCAAACCCTTGGTTTTATTTTTATTTTTATTTTTTGTATTTGGTTTTTCTTGTTCTTTTCATAATTGTTTTGGGGGGTTTTTCCCTTTTAAAGGGTTTTATCAAATATATATATATTCCTCATGTGTGTTTTCAAAAATATATTTTTCTTTTTTAATTAATAGTTTTGTTTTTATGTTTATTTGTGGTTTTATTATTTGGTTTTTTGTATTACTCCACCTCTTCCTTTGCTTTTATTGTCCTCTTCAATCATAAATTGGAAATTAAACTTTACATTTTGTTTGCAATGCATTGTGATTAGGATTGCAATGAATATTTTTTTATTATGGTTGTTATTAAATTGAATAGAATGGCACCTCACACAAGGTTGGAAAAAATTCAACCTTTCACCAACCATGGACAAGATAGTTTTGGTGACAGTTGATGGACTGGCGCATGGTGCAACAAATGAACCAATGGCATTTATGTTAAAGGATCAAGTTGAATCAAGTGTTGGTTCATGAAAAAAATTGTTGCAATTTGAACATTATAAATAATCAATTACAATTAGTTGTACTATTTGTTCTTCCCTATGGTGATCAATTTAACTATTTCCTTTTCGAACCTTCCCCACTTTCCCAAAAAAGTTGGTGAGGTTTTTTAAAATATTTTTGGGTGCAATACCCCAATTGTTTGGGATTTTAATTTTTGAATTAATAATACCTTCATACACCCATGTTCCTAGCCATTGGGTGTAGGAAATATTTTCATATTAATCCTCCCAACTTTCATCATGTTGAACATTGTTTTCATTTCAATACCAAGGGTCTAGTGTACAAGTAATACCCTCATTAATATTCACCAAAAGTTTAATAATTTTATGTCATACCTTTTATCATGTTGACATTGATTATATTTCCAACACTAAGGGTTTATTGTGTAGCCAATACCTTCATCATGTTGACTATACATTTAAACAACATAAATAATTATATGAAATTAATATTTATAAATTTAATCTATATTGGTTAAAGTACACCATTAAAATAAGCAAATCAAATTATTAAATCTAGACTTAATTACTTAATTAAACTAAGTACAACATGCAATAGATGTGCCAAAGTTGAGGCAAAGTTCTATATTCCTTGGACATCTATGTTAGGTTTACAATACTTTCATCATAATGAAAAACATCTTTTGACAATCTAATGCAATACCCTAATGGGGGGGTATTTCACATGATTTGAACTTTTATAACTTTATACAATACCTTCAAAACGTTCTAAAAAATATTTTTCAAACCAATTCATATCTAGAATACCCTTATTCAAGTGATGATAAATGTTGTAATCATGACTTTAAATATTGCTTGAATGAACAAGTTCAAGCTCTATTCAATATCTTTGTTTCATTTTATTCTTCATCATTTTCAATAGTTGTGGGGTCTATTGGAGTGGCAGTTGTAGGTAGGTGCAACCAAGTAGGTGGGGTCTAGTAGGTACCTACCTAAAGGGCTAATATGTAGGAAAATGGAAGGGTAGGCAAGTACATATATGCGTGGGCAGGTATGTAAATAGATGGGTGGGGAGAAAAGTATCACATTTTAAATATGTAGGTGAGTAGGTATGTGGCAGAGAGTCAATTTTAAATTTAAATGTATTGGTGAGTTGGTAGGTGGGGGTGAGTGGGATAGGTAGGCGAGAGAATATGTGGGTGGGGGGGAGGTAAAAAAAAGAAACTGCATGGGAGATGGGCAGAAAAAAAAGTTCCAAAACAAAACCTGAGATCAGGGCTGAGAAAGGGGAAAAGCAAAGTCAACCTGCTAATCACCTTGGTTAATTCAGGGACAGAAAAAAAATCCCATCAGTGCCCCATCCATCAAGGATGGTTCACTGTGGCTGGCCCTCATGACATGTTGAGCCTTCTCATTGGGCGCATGAAAATTATGGTTCTAAAACTGTCTGTCACCAGTTTCGACCTAGGCTAATGCAAGGAAAGGGAAGTATGGGTGGACATTGAATGGGCCCAGGAATCCCTTTCTGGGCCACATACATCCAGCAAAATCAATTATCATAACAAAGCCCAGGTAGCATTGATGCCCCAACTAAGTAGCCAGGCAGATGATATTGCAGAACTTTGGATTGCTGGACTTGGTATCCAATGGATTACAAACGGTTGTGCCAGATGCAATGCTCTTTCAAGCACCATCCCCGATGTGTGAACTTTTCAACTATACAAAACAAAGAATTCTTAGGTCCTCATCTAAGACCTTCATTACTCCACTGGTGCGGCAACCACTAGTGTAATTCCAGGTGGTTTCATAGTAAAGAGGATCTCTCTCACACACAACGTGAACTTCCCATCTCCCACCACCATTTTATGGTTGGAAACTAAGGCATATTTTGTCTTTTGTGGCCCAAACAAGGTTAGTTGAGGTTTGATTCATTCCTTCCAACACACTTTCATGACAACCTTGTAGGGGCGTTACACCTTCATGCATGGGTATTAGATTAAAGAAGGACAGAAATTACCTATGGGTTTGAATCAATGTGGGTGGTTTTTTTATGTTTGTAATAAACTCCAGTTCCAGGTATTTCAAAAAATCAGAATCGAAAAAGTGCTGGGTCTGGGAATTTGAAAAAGAAACCAGAATTAAAGAATCACTAGGTTTCATGAAGGAATCGGCAGTCTAGGCCGTTACTTGGCTTTTAAAGAAGTGAGAACCATGGTTGTAGATAATGACTCAGTATTTGATTTTTTTGGATAACCATGGTTGTCAACTCTGATCAGTGTTTTTTTTTCTGGCGAAGGGCAAAATTTCACCCTCAGCTGGGGAGGGGCAACCACCACAACAGGAGTTTACATCAGCTCCAAATCGTCAGACACTGTTATGAATGAGGTTTAAGGTTTGCCAGATTTTTATTGCATAAGGCAGTTTTTCTGCTAGTTTTTTACTGTTTTGACAGTTTTCTCAAATATTTTCGTCATAAGGCTAAACCTTCTGTGGGATCATTGCCACTCATGCTAAATCTCTTGGGATGATCGCCACCTGTGCCACATAAAAAACAAGAAAAAAAATACTGACTCTGATACCCAGTGAGGGTTTGGTGCAATGTCTATTACCTGCTCCACTCCAGGTTGATGGAGGACATTGGCTGTTGACACGGTTCTTTTCGTGAGACCCTAAATACACCCCCGCCATCGAGCACTGTCTGGCGCCCTTTGTGGATCTGACATTGCAGCCCTGCGGAGAACAGTGTGGTTCTCCCGCAGGGTTTGACTTTTTGACTCTGGATGTTATTCAAATATAAATAATTATAGCAGCTGACCTGCTGTAAAACAAAAATAGTTCTAAAATTAAAAGAACAATGCCTATATTTTGCAGAATTAAAAAAAAACATGTAGAACCATGCAGGGCTCAAGAACATGTGCAAGAAGACAAGAAAAATAAGCGCTGGCCAGAGCTCAATTGGGGGCAGGGGGGGCAGAGGGGTATTTAGTGTCTTGCGTTCTTTTCCTTGCATTGGATTCAGTTTTATCAGTAAAGAGTAAACAAATCAATCAACCACCCAGAAATGAATGCCCTGCCATTTCGTGGCGGGTGCCCATGTGTAAGAACTAAGAACCCACTAAAAAATCCTAAATGTATTTGGAGGTGAACTTACAGAGTGGATTTTTGAGGTTGCAAAAAGGTTGGCATTTTGGAAGTGAAATGCTGCTCCTGTGAGAGTTTCATTTTTCTAAATGTGTGCCCATTTTCCCTGTGATACTCACCAAGTTTCATGGGGAAAAAAAAAATAATTCTCACAGGTTTTTATAGTCTGCAACCTCCTCGGAGGGGAATTTCCCCACGTTTGCCCTGCAACTTCACCTCTGGCAGCCAACTTACTTGGGGAATGCCCCACCCTCAGGCATTACCTCACACACAATTCCTTTTAACTCCTTATGCATAGCATCAAGGGCTATTCACACTTGCCAATAAAGCTTTTGGCTTAAAACCTGTTGTCACTGGAAAAAGAATGTAACAAAGGATAAGTTAATCATGTCTGCCACATCAGCATTAATTTTTCCAGATTCTCCCCATGAATTTGTTAAACTAGTACAGATCCAGACCCAGTATGTGAGCCTCTTTATGTGTCTTTCACATCCACAATATCCAAGTTCTTTCACCATCCCCATCCATAAAACAAAAATGGTTCTTGACAATGGAAAGTGATGATCAATTAAATGTCACTACAAGAGCCAATCAGTGTCAAACTCTTGTAAGTTTAATCATTTATCTTATGCTTTTTCCCTATCATGAAGTTTTTGTAAAATCAGGGATTGCCAATGGCTATGCATGTGGAAATAATGAATTTTGTATCTTAGTTTTTAGTACTAAACTCCATGTTAGGAAGATGGGGATCAAACCATCCGAGTTAATTAGGTTTTCAATTCAAACAAAAGTTACACACTACCAGGCAAGATAAGTTGTGGAATAACTTAGCATCAAATGGAAATGTAAACCACAATGTCAATGAATCAATTTATCCTCATCATAAGCCATGAATGGTCAAGAGCAAAAGGATCAAGGGAAAAAAAGGTTTCAATTTTGAATTCAATCAAACGTTGTTTTTGATGAAACATGTGCTACAATAAATTAGTAGTGAATTATTGCATACATAATGAATTCAGGTTTCATTTAACAATAGCAAGGTTGTAGCATGAGGCACCTTGATGTGGACCTTCTAATCAAGACACCAATGACATTTAATTGTTTTGTAGGAGGCATTGCGTCTTGAAGGCAAAAATGCTCCAAACTAGCTTCATAAAAAATTGAACAATATTTTTTCAATTTTCATAGTCATGTTCTGAACCTCATCAAATAAAAATGAAAGATAGTAAAATTTCAATTTGGCCTTGTGTAGTGTCAATCAATGACAATTGCAAACTAATTGAGTAAGGTCCATTGTCAAAGCAAATTACATGCCCGATTTACCAATTTGGAATGGTTGTCTCACATGATTTGGATTCCAAAAATTGCATCTCAAATCCAAATGGTTAAACAAAACAATGTGAAAAGGCAATTTGTCAGCCAATGCTTTTTGTATACATACATAGAATTCACATTTTGTATTCAACTACAAATATCAATTTAATACATTAGTTTATTAGGAACATGTCCATAAATAAATAAATAAATTTGTCAAGTATGCCCTAGGATCTACTGATTTTACATTTATTTGGAAGTGATGACTTTTTGGATTCATGCATTTGTTCAACTTTTCAGTGATTCAAGATGTTTTACATGGTCAACAGAGAGCAATTGGCAAAATTTTAATGGGCCGTGCAGAAATATGGTGTACATGAAGTCAGTAGGCAAGTGGAAAATCGTACTCCATTTTGGGCATGTTGGAAGTTACATTCAATACACAAAAGATGATCAATGCATAGCTAATGCCAATGTATGTAGACCATGTTTTGTACATCACGATTCACCATCGTCTTGGTATATAGAAATGTAGGTAGACTGTCTTGCATTTTTTAGGACGAAAATTGATGTAAAGTTACCAACCAATAATTTTGACTAAGTCGTGTTTTCATCCTTAAGCTATTGCCTTTAATTATTCATCTGCCATAGAGTGTAATTTCCTCCATCTCAGGATACTGCTTTTGGCCATTCTTTCAAAACTATGAAGATGGAAAATCATTTGGCATAGTTATGTAAAGCGACAACTTTGATTATCTTATGAATATTATACATTTTTTTGGGATTGTGCTAGATACAATGATGCAAGTAAGTACACAAGGCAACCAACCAACCAAACCAAGTCTTCACAAGCCGTCCATTTCTTTTCCCAAGGAGAGGTTCTTGGTTTGCCCTAAATGGGAGACATGAAACAAAACTAGGAAGCCCCTATTGTGTGCCTTCCATGCCTTTGGTCCATTAAATATATCACAAAAACGTTTGTGGTCGGGTGCCCACCTACTACATTAGTAGAATTCAGCTTTGACACTGCATGTTTAATGTTTTGTAGTCTTGACAAGACATGGATGAAATTAAGTGATGACAATGTAGTGTATAGCCTAATAGTCTGAGGTTTCCTTCTCATGGTCAGGAGTTGCCACTTTAGACAAGGGTCCAAGAAGAAGGGTTGGATGAAATCAAGCATTCCTATTGGTCAAGAGTTTTAAATTGGTCCCAAGGCCTTTAGACAATGGTCTAGGACTAAGACAAATCAAATTGTGATTTAGCTTACATGACGTCAATTTGGAGGGAAAACTAATTGGTCTGGACCAAAAACATGAGCTTAAAGGAAAGCTCATGGTTTGGAGAACCAAAGTGTAAGCTTGGATGGGTTCAAGGTTGCTCATTTCTTTGTTTTTTACTCTTTTTTAATGTTTTCTTTTACTTTTGTTTTCAAATTTTGTGAGAATGGAAGACATGTTATGGATTGAAGGCATTGTTGAGAGCACACCATTTCTCCCATTTTTGATCAATTCTAAAGTTGATATGGCCAGTTTTGTGGATCCTCTTAAGGTGGTTGCAAGAAAGAATGCATTTAAAGCTCTTCAAAGTGCATGAAATGAAGATGAAAACAGAAAATTTTAAAAATCATGAAAAAAGAAGAAGAAGATTTTTTAAAACCAAAAATTAACCTAATCCTCTATGTGTCAATCACACTTGTTTTATATTGGACTCTCAAATTGGACCTCAAGCCTTTAGACACACTCATTGTACCTTAAGAAAAAATGTTTTCTTTAATGTGAAGAAGGGTCCAATTCAAAGTTCAATTTGCTTCAAATTGGTCCATGGGCTTTTGGTCCCTGGACGCTTATGTAAAGTTGCCCTAAAAAGATAAGTTTTGGTAAAGAGTTGTTAATTGCATGATAACTACCTATGTAAGTTGGTAACTATCATAGGTAAGTACTGGTGTGGGTCAGTTCTGGGTGTTTGGGAAAAAAATTCAAAGAATCAGGCAGTTTTGAGTACTTGAAAAAATCATAATCGAAAAACTGGTCAGTTCTGAGTATTTGAAAAAATTTTAAAAAAAAAAAAAAAACCATCAGTTCTGGGTATGTCAAAAACTTCAAAGAATCATAGGGTTTCATGAAAGAACTGATAAAGAACTGACAGTTATTTGACTGCAAAAATTCCAGTTCATAAACACAAAAATTCTATTTGCCACGGCGGAGCTGGGGGTAGGTATTTCAAATTTTTGAACTCCATCTGTTATATGCCCACATACGTTGTCAAAATCAAAGAACCGCCCAACACCAATATGTATGTGGGGGGAATGTTACTGGTTCTATGTAAATAGGTAGGTATTAAGGCACTTGGTTGCTTTTAAGTAGGTAAATAGTCAGCTATGGGACAAGATGACAACGGAAAATTGTTTTCTGTCCAGACACCATCCATCATGCATGGTGCACTCCTGCGTGCTTATTCAGTCTGGGCGGTCTTTGGTTTTGAAGGTGCTCCTCTTAACTCCAAGCTTGTCTAGAGTTATGAAATTCTATTTGATTGATTATGTCCCAAGAACATAGGTGTCCCAATCTAATGTACATTTGTTTAAGAAAATTGGAATGCAAGCTCTCACTTCAAGTGGGGTTATGCCTTTCCCAAGTAGATAGTCCTACTACCCCTTCCCCCAAGAAGTTCCTCCTTTCACTTTCATTGTAAGTGCATCTGCTCTTGGAATCACATTCCATTGGCCTGTCATCACTACAAAGATTTGGGCCTCTTGGAATTGGGAGGAGAGACACACACCGATATATTAGGCAAGCAACTAACTAACTAACTAACTAAATTAGTTAGCCTCCCCTCCCTGTTCACCAAGAAGATTTCTAAGCCAAAAGCTCCCCTTGCATGTGCCCCAAGATTTGACAAGCAGTTGTGACTTACCATGTTAAGGGGGGTTATGCTTTATACAAAGAGAGCCATTTCCAATGGCCCATCATCACACAAAAAAGGTGGGCCTCTTGGAATGGGGGAGGAGGGACGCACATACCTCTATTAAGGCACGCCCCAATTTTCACGAATGCTTATAAGCCAAAAGCTCCCACCTTACATATGCCCCCCAAAGTTGTCTAGCTGGTCTGGGCTGGGGTCATAAAACCTGGTAGGTTGTTTCAGAAGAGTCCATAGACCAGGGCTATATGAGCCTGGTAGGTTCTTTCAATATAATGCATAAATGATCATGAGGAGCATCATGCTAACATGGCGGCACACATTGGACAAGAGCTCCACAGTTATACAATCTTTTTGCTGTCTTCTTGACATGATGATGATAATGAGCACACCTTGAGTATTCATGGTAACCTGCGCGTTCTTGCCAGTCACCTAGTCCATGGATCTCGGCTTACACCAGCTGCAACTCAGTATATGAGACCAAAACTTGTGACATTTATTGGCTCACATCATCCCAACCTGGTAGGTTGTTTCATTAGAGTGGATAAATCTGGGCTTATACCGGCTGCAACGCTTCATACAAGATCCATGATGGTCATTATTGAAAGCACTTACGACCTATTAGCAGGATTATCAAAAGTGGTTATTGACCTACTAGTGAGATTATTCAAAGCTGGTGTTTCGTTATCCCAAAATATCAGGAAAAGTTTTCATTTACTTGAGGAGACATATAATTTAATAGCTTCTTAGTCTGGTAGTGATTTATTTTCGGTGGCAAATCTCAAATCTCAATTTCGACCCCAAAGTAAAAAAAAGTAATATTCCGTGACAAATTCTCTGTTTTGTAAGAAAACATTAACCAAATTTTTGAGGGAAAAAAAAATTCCTTGGAGGAAAATTTTGTCACATTCGGACATAGTTTTTTGTGTTGAGACAGTTTTTCACCAATTTTGGACCAGTTTAGAGAAAGTTTGGACAGTTTTCTATATTACGTGTCACCAATTAATGGTGAATCTTTTTGGGACAATCTCAATGATGCTACATCAGAAAACTGGAAAAAGAAAAAGAAAAAACCCTGTTCTTTTTCTGGACATTTTTTCCCCTCGTGTAAATTCGACTGATTTTGCTACATTTTGGGAAATATTCGCCAAATTTTCATATCACTTAACTGGGGAAAAAAGAAACCCCTGTACTACTAAGTCGTGTGTACAGATACAGGCAGGCTTCCAAACTCCTAATTAATTAGAGTATATTTTTTGAGACTCAGGTAATTGAGGTCACCCGGCGTAAGCTGGGGCCACCTGTTCCCTTGTATCCCTCGTCTGGTCTGGTCGGGGGAAGTCCGCAAAGACCCTACGCTAGGCAGCAGGGCCGCGCGCGCGCAAGTCTACCTGCGCAGTGGCCATGGCGGCCCGCGAGCTTCTTCGATAACTTAGCGTGGGGCGGACGGGGGAGAGCAAGTCTCGCGCCGTAGAGTGGCTATTCCCTAAAAGAAAAAAATACTATTGCCTTTCTTCTTCGAATCTTGTTCATTATTCCTTCTATTTAAACAACTCTTTTGGTGTTGCTTTTGTGTCACGAGTTCCTTCAGATCAGCAACATAAAAGCTGAGCTTTCAAAGCCCCTCCCCTCAATCTCTTTGTGTTTTTTTCCCAGCCCTGTGGTTGCCTTAGATTGAGTTAGAGTGTTTTGGGTGTGAGAGAGGGTTAGCCGGGAAGAAGTGGTTCGTGTGATAGATTTGCTGGAGTTGGTAGGTGGGTTGCAGCTGGTTTCCAGTTGCTTGCTTCAGAGCAGCTGTTGTGTTTTTCTCTGATCAGTAGAGGAGCTGGAATCATTGTATGGGACGAGTCCGACACTACTGCGCCTTGTCACAGTCTTATCATGAGATTTTCATGTCTTCCAGAAGCATTAGAAAGTCTAATTGGAACTGGAGCTTTCCCAGAAGCATTAGAACTACTAATTGGAGGAGCTATAATCCCACTTCATTGCAGCCGTTGTTGCTTTCTCTGGCAGCTCGTAGTTGGTTTGAGAAGCTCTTTGTTTCTTAGACATTAGTGACAGGAGGACTCACTAAGCTTGCGAACGGATCAGCTTGAAGGATCTAGTCACTCAGTGAAAGGAATGGCAGAACCCGTGGGACTTGAAGAGGTAAAACTATATCTGGGGCTGAACCCAATCTGAAGCTTCAGACCCAGTAGAGAAAGAAACTTGTGTTCTGTTGTGTAGTGTGGAAGGAATGATTGTTGTTGTATGGTTTCAGCCTTGAAAGTTTAGAGGAGGAGAATTTTATGTTGCTTGCAAGATGCTATCTTGTGTTCAGTTCATGTAGCTGCAAAGCATCTTATCTGCTCAGAATCGAACTCTCCAGGCTTTTATCTTCTTAAACATACGATGATGGGTCATTTTGCTTTGCTTGCCAGCATTAAATTTGGGGATTCTGTAGGTCCTGGTTCTAGTGCTGCTTTTGCTTGCTTTTGTGCTAGCACAAACTTGGTTGTATAAATTTCTATATGTTATCAACACAGGTGTTACCAGAATGCCTGGTGGTGGAGATTATGAATCGAGTGCAGGACGCAAGGGAATTGGCAAAATGCTGTGTGGTGAGCAAGGGTTTGCGGCAAGCTGTGCAAAATGTCCTCTTTGTCCAACTCATCTGCTTGAAGAAGTATTACATGGAGGCTCGTCGTCTATTCTTTGTGAAACGTCCTGGCATGCACCACATAGATATGGATTATGGTTACAATGGAGGTCAAACTATCCGTGGTCAGAGCGTTGGAGATCAGTATGATGAGGATGAAGAGGAGGAGGAGGAGGAGGAGGAAGATGACGAGGAGCATGAAGCTGAATGTTGTGGTGGTTCAGGCACTGGGCCTCTGGTTCGAGTCCCTTTCAAGCAAGCAGTCATGAACATGGTGCAGCAGGTGAAAAGGATCGAGCACCTGAAGCTTGAGATTGAGCCAGAGATGCAAGCGAACCCATTCCAGAAAGATGAAATCCATCTCAAGGACTTCTGGTTGAGCGAACCCTATTTTGTGATAGCTTGGGCACAGGCAGTTGGCCCTTCTCTCCAGCACCTCTCCCTTGTGGATTATGGACAGCAAGCCATCATGTGCACCACCCCTATCATACGGATTCTTGCTGAGACCTGTAAGTTCCTCTACCAATTCCAGGAATCTTAGTCCTTCATACATGAACTTCAAGCAGTTTTAGTCTCCGTCAACATGCAGTCAGTGATTTTATCTGTAGTTCAGCACATTGCATGATGCTTGAGTGTGAATGTACATATTGCAAATCCACAGAAATGTTTTTTTTTTAAAAATTGTTATGCATTCCATAGTTGCACTTTGCATCACTAGATTTTTTGTCCATGTTCTTGGACCATGAGATTTGGGGGTGTATAATTTTCTGATGAGATGGCCTTGAAGTTGTTGATATGAATGAAGGGAGCTCAGGTGCTGTGCAGATTTGGAGACAGACAGATACTTATATGTTTGTGTTGCTGTTTGCTTTGTTTTGCCAGGCCCACTGTTGAAGACACTAGAGCTCCGGAACATGTTTCTGGATACACGTGACTGCCCTGTTCTGCCACGCATGACATGCCTTACACTCCGGTGCATAAAGATGATGGGCAAGGGTCTGACAGATATCAACAAGTGCATGCCTGCTCTGACCATGCTTGCTGTTGTGAGTGTGTTTGGGGTTGAGGAGGCCAAGATCACATCAGAGTACATGCAGGTGATGTGCTTGGGCCTGTCAACAAAGGCAAAAACTGTTGAGCTAAACCTTCCAAACATATGTAAATTGCAGCTCAAAATGGCATGCCCAGATTCACTCTGGGTTTCTGCCCCAAGTCTTGCCTATGTGGCTGTTTGCATGGAGAAGCGAGAGGGTGCATTGGTGGAGTTTGAGAAAATCTCCAACCTCAAGGAACTTCTCTTTGGGGCATCTCATTTCTGTACACTTACAAGACTCATAAGAAACAACCCACTACTTGGGAAGGTCTTCCTGGATGTACCATGCATGGAGCTAGGGGATGATGGAAGGTGGGAGGGTGTCTTACCTGATGTTCCACTCATGATCCCTGACATGAAAGAACTTGATGCATCATGCCCATGTTTGCACACACTTAGCATCGGACCAGGGCTCTGGTACTCCCTGGAAACTGGTTTTGAGAACAAGCCAAATGAAGGAGAGATGTTCAAGAAGTGGCCATCCCTCAAGCACCTAATAGTCCACATAATCGTTCTGAAGATGGATACATGCCTGTCTGTTTTACGTCTCATCTCTGCCGCAGTTCCATCTCTCCAGACTCTGGAGATATACATCCATGCAGACAGTCCTGTGGATGCAGATCATGTTCTTTTGGAATGTGAAGAGCATATAGCCTTTCCATTCAAATCTGGGAAGTGGAAGAAGAGCTTAAGCTTTTCATGTTTTAGTTTTTGAAGAACCCTTAGTCATCATCGGAAATGCTTTTGTAAAGATTTACTAGGAACTTTTACGTTTGAGGCTGTTATGTATGTATCTATACATTACAAAAAAAATAGGGTTTTCTTTTTAGGTCACATTTCAATGCACAGTGATTTTATTGTATGACCAGGGTCTATTTCCAAGTGTTTTGTACAGGTGGGGTTGTTCCCAGACCCCTCTCTCTCCTGAGTAGGTTTGTGAAGTCAGGTTTTGAAGTTTTTAGTAGCAAGGCCTGGACATTGTATTGCTAGTTCCCGGATTAGATTTGGTCCCCGCTTCCTGTGTCAAAACAACTTTGCCCCTCTAAAACTGAAGTGGCACTTTGAGAGTAATTTAAATACCTATGTATGTGTTGGTAGTATCAGCTATTGCAAACTTGCATTGCTAACCCTAATTTGTATGTTTTGGTGCATGTGGTGATGAGAGCGATGACACCCAAATGTTAGATTCTTTGCAATGAAAACTGGAGGAAATCAATGATATTATTGATTAAGGATCACAGAAAAATCTAAAAACAAAGTGAATACTGCATTGTTATCTATAGTCTTACCTTTGACTAGAGCTGGAACAAAAGGCAGACTTAGGGATGTAAACAAAACACCAAAATCAGTGATATGGCCAATATGTCAGAGAACCACTTGGAGTTCCCAGAATGCATGCCAGCCTTCCTAATGGGAGTGTTTATGCTAGGCATTGCAGAGGTTGTGTTTGTTGTTTATATTTGTATGGGCATGCTTCGCAGTGGGCATGTAAGAAGGGACCATTCAATTCCCTCACTTGGCATTGAAAGTGTTCCAAGCTCACTCAAATTCAACATGGAGGTTTCCCTCTAACTTGAAACTGTACTCTTTTTGGTCACATGGAAATCCACATGCATCTAAGGACAAACATGATTGGATCTTCCCATTACATCTTTCTTTCTGATGCATTGAACTCCACCATACTTGTTTTTTGGTCTTTATTTCCATGAGGAATTAATTGGTAGTGAAAAAAGAAAGGTCCACATAGTCTGTTGAGCACAAAATCTCTTGGCACAAGTAGGACATTGAAAACCTAATTTGCATATAGAGCACCTTGAAGGGTTAATGGAAAGCGGCTGCTCCCAAGCTCTTGCAATTGTTATTGGGTTTCCAATTGACTGGCAAGCATTGCTAGTTTGAGAAAGGAGCACTGCAAACATGAGAAAGAAAATATAACCTCAAATGAAATTACAGATCAGCTCTTGCTTTGTTCTTGGGGAACTCTCTTAAGACCTTTGGATTCTTGTATCTTCAAAGGAAAAGACCTTGGGAATGATGCACAAGGATGTGGATTGTAGTGTCAGTTTTGTGCAACCAAGGAAACAAAGTCTTTCATTTCATAGTGAACAAAAATATTCATTCACTTTGTAACCATTTTGTGGATGAAGATGCCAATATGGGTAAAAGAACAAAAGTACAATAGATGTTGAATGGTGATGTGCAGGGAGATGTGTGGGTGGCACCTCTTGTAGAAGGAGATTGGGCACATGCATCTCTAGAACCAGCATGGGCACATGTTGAAAGGAGAAGGCAGCAGATTCAGGCTCCACCTGCAAGGGAGTCCGTACCACATAACATCCAAGTACAACCCATTTTGAGGCATGGCATTTTGCAGGACAAAGTATTGTGTTTGATGGCTCCAGATGGGAGGGAAGAGACAGACCTCATATTGTTGGATGGTTGTGCTGTTCATGGTATATCTGGTGGAGATGAATATTCGAGGAAATGGTGGGTATTTTTAGAAATAGAAAATGTCTTAGGTGAAATTTTTGCATTGTATTTAATGTTCAAGCTTGATTAAGTTCACACTAGATTGGTGATCACCAACTCAAATTCACCTACTCTCAAATGTGTTTAATTGGCAATTAAAACCTGATGCACGGAAAATGCATGTCTTTGGAATTGATGGGAATGAAGGGCTGAGAAATTTCCAATCAAGGTGCACCATGATGAGCGTGTACTCTTTAGAGGCTGCAAAGATTTCCTTCTGTATTTGCCAACAGGATTTGAAAAGGAGGCATGGTGTGAGGTTTTACGAGCTGCTTCCAAACCACAACATGCTGTGAAAGAATGGTTCCTCAAGTACAAAACACAATATGCGAAGTATTGTCATGGCCTTGCAGTCTACAACCATCTTGTGATGACTAATTTGCAGAGAGAGAATAGTGGGAATGGTATTTTAGAAGAAACTAGTGGTGATCCTATTTCAACCCTGTCTCATGTGAAACAAATTTTATGGAACAAAGTGAGAAGATGGAAATCAAATGGGCAGCATGAAGTTGCAAGCACCACAAGGGGGGAACCTCAAGATGGACCAAGATCTAGCCTTGGAGACAATGTAGACCAAGGACTCATTTGCTTTAATATTCTCTTATCAAGATTATTTTTTGATTGGCACCAGTGCCCATCTAGGATTGCGAAATACCATGCAAACCTTCAGGCAAGTTGCATTCTCCTCACTTGGGTCATGAGCTCAAACTCATAAAAGATGTATGCATTCAAGGTTCAAACATATACTTGCAATCTTCAAGGAAGGATGTTTGAACCACGTTCATGAAGATTGCAAGTATATTATACACATCCAGCAAAATGTGGATGGATAACACCTGGTTGGCATACTTGATTGTGACAGTTAGGTCAGAGCACTCATACAAACCTAAATGACATTTTGCTTGTTACCTTTGACTTGCCCCCAGAAATTGTTTTCAAGGATGCATAAGCCTAAATTTATTTCAACAGTTATGGTCAACGAGATTGATCTTGGGAAATATCCACCAGTGGCCACTGCATTTCGGATGCTTCCACCAGATACTGATGGGGTCATAATTTTGGAAGTGGATGTGGACTACCATGGTGATGGACATTTCACTTGTGAAACACGACTGGAGGATTCACGAATAAATGAAGAGGAGCTCCAAAATGGTGACTAAAAACTTCTTCCAACTGAAATGATCAATTCATTTGCCTGTTGATCAACACCAGTTCTCACTATTAAATCAGGTTCTAAAATCACCCACAAGTTTACATGAGATGACCAAATGAACAGTCTAACTCAAAGTCTAAATTCCACTTATCCCCATGTCCTGACCTCTAAATTTTCTTTTTCTGATTTTGGTTGCAAGAAGTAGACGATGATGAGCATGTCTCACCAGCAGTTAGCGAGAATATAGGTTGGGTGCAGTCCATGAAAGCTATCATGGCACGTATGAAAGAGCAGATTTCTCAGGTGTATGTTTTGTCTGCATTCATTTGTTTGTTACATCAGGTGGTTTTAGTTGTAGGGGAGATTCTTGTACAAGTGGGTTCTCCTGAGGGGCAGGTCACCTAAGGAGGTGAGCCCAAGGGTGTTCCTGAACCTCAGGAGAAATCACAAGTACAGGAACAACTCTCTTTTTATGAGAATGTGGGAACATATAAGAATAGGAGGATCTCCCCTTGGCATAACGCCCTAGGGTTTTTCTCCTTGGGGAAATCTCTCAAAGTACACAGAAATAAAAAGACAATCATTTACACATCTTTCACAAATTCACCAATTACATATGTTCACTGTGCAATCTGACTCAAAATATTACAGAAATTGAGAATATAACAAGTACATAATGCAGGTGGATATCACACATAAGATATGTGAATCTGGAAGTAAGTTGCCTCATTGAGAGAATCTATATTGGTCCCTGGGGAAAGCAGGTACCACTGGTTATCTCAATCAAGGTAGTATCACTGAAGGGAACACTTGAAGTGAGAATAAGACCACCCCCAACAACCCACATCTGGTTTTCTTTCAGACACATGCCAGAACTTGAGCTGATGGCTGAGCCCTATGTTGGGGACCATGCAATCACTAGTCCCCCTGTCATTGCCTGGATCTTGGCATTCCTGAAGGTGAGTCGCTGATCTCCTAGCCACCCAACAAAAGAAAAAGTGATCAGCTTCAAGCATGTAGCAAAGATGATAAATAATCTCATTTCCCTTTCTAAGACAGAAATAAGAATAAATGAAAAAACTTGAAATCCTAAAATTATACAGGATGACCAAGGGAGATTCAAGTAGATCTACTGGCCTTAAGCTGATCAACTTTGGCAGGAACAGGCTGTGAGGAGAGACAGTCATATTTGTAGGCGGATGCAATTTGTTTTTCTTTCTGGTTTGAATGTGACAAACTCTAACATGCTACTTCAATGTTGTGCAGAAAATACTCCAAGATGCTATGGTGTTTCCACATTGTGAAAACCTTTATATGAAGTGGATGATGGCTGAACCTGATGACTGGTTGCCACAAAGCACAATCCCAGTGGCATTCTCACCCGATGATGCCATCCCCCAAACATGCACTCCAAGGAGTTCCAACTCAGCTCCATCATCAACCAACTAAGATCTTAGCTCTCAATCTCCAAAGAGTTCCCAATAGAGAGCACTTTGCAAATCTGGACTTTGCAAAAGCTGCTGTTGGCACAGAATGCAGGGCTCAAGCCCTTATTTGAAGAACTGTCAACTCAGTCCTTGCTCTTCTAGGAGTAGGGGTAAGCTTCCAACCAGCTTTTCTTCTAATGCCAATTGAGGTTCATCTCTCCCATGGGAAAGAAATAAGATTGTAACTGCAATTTCATGATAATCAGATTGAAAGGTTTGATCATGAAACATATGAATGGCACATGTTGCTTCAGAGAAATCTTTGATTCTGCCTCCTAGTGAGTCACTGGGTGAGGTCAGTAGGTGTAAGGACAAACTAGGAGGCAGAATGTGTGAGGGGTGGGTTCGATCTTGGAAAAACAACTGTTCCTATTTTGGGGTTTCCAATGTTTCTATAGCTTCAAAGATTACATGAAGGAGATTCAGGCAGAGATTGGTAAAACTTCTGACAATGTAAACATGTAGCCAGAGTGTAATGTTTGTAATATCATGCATACATTTAGACCATTGAGAAATATGCTCAACAAAAAATTCAGCGTCCAATCATTAAAAAAAGCAAACAAAACCAAAAATCAGACTTGCAATGTATTCCAAAAACATGGTCTTGACATCATTCTTCAGCCTTCATAAACAAATTGAACGAGTCTTTGGGAACACAACTTTTACCACAACAGGTGAGCTGATTACATTGGTGAGAAAAGAAATCATCACCAATGAATCTCATATTAGCTACAGTACAACAATGTGGTGGAGGACATTTGAAATCTGAGGAAGACTTAGACACTGTGCAGTCATAACAATGAAATTTGCATGTCACAAAAGAGATTGCAGTTGTAAAACATTCTCAGCACCCTTAACTGAGCATTTCAAGGCAACTGTGAGATGGATCACATTGATTCCTTGCTCATGAGTCTTAACACTGTTTCAGTGTCAGGAAGAGCTGGAATTGCACCTCTCTCAGTGGTGGTGATGGCCCCACATGCATTTGCAAACTGCAATGCATCACGGAGTTTTCCCTCATGGTGAAGGAGGCCAAAATCATTATCAACAAGCTTGCTCAAAAGCCCAGCCATGAAGGCATCTCCTGCCCCTGTTGTGTCAACAGGGTGCACTTTAAAAGACTCTACCTTCCCATGGAAGTCTGGGGTATAGTATCTGCACCCTTCAGGCCCATCTGTGACGACCAAAAGCTTCAAACCTGGATGCCAAAGCTCAAAAACCACATCATTAAGAGTCTCATCTCCACCATTCGTCAAGAAATTCACCTCCTCATCACTTACCTTGATGATGTCAGCTTGATTCCAAATGCTCATTATGCCTTCCCTTGCAGCTACAGGGGAGGACCAAAGGGGAAGCCGCAGATTAGGGTCATATGAAAGCAAAATTCCAGCATCCTTAGCAATCTTCATAGCTGCCATGTGGGTTGACTTGGTTGGTTCTGCAATCAAGCTGATGGATCCGAAGTGGAAAACTTTGGCATGCTTGATGAGCTCCACATCAAGTTCTTCTGGACGCATGACCATGTCTGCAGATGGGTTTCTGTAGAACATAAATTCCCGCTCTCCATCCGCTTTTAGGGTTACGAAAGCAAGTGCTGTTCTGGCATCGGCATCAAATCGCACCCCCTTCACCTCTACTTTGTTGGTCTTCAACACATTCACCAACATCAACCCAAATTCATCTTCCCCAACCTTTCCCACAAAGGCTGCTGTGCCCCCAAGCTTGCAAATTCCCACTGCCACATTGGCCGGAGCCCCTCCTGGTGCTTTCTTGAAAGCAGGCGCATCGGCTAGTGCTAATCCTCCCACTGTTGGCACGAAATCTACCAGCAGCTCTCCAAAGCATACCACAGTTGAGTTGGCAAAATAGTTTTCAGAACCCATAATATTCAAGCTTGAAATCCACGAAGCTTTCCCAGAGAAGCTGATTCCCGGCGAAACTGCCAAGGTGTTTGCTCTAGATGAGCTTGTTTTCTGCCAAAAACAAAAAAAACAAAGGCGATTATATACCCATCGTTAGACTTTGTGTCCATCCGAATTCAATCTACTTTGTGAGAGAAGTAACAAAGTTATCAGCAACTATATCATGTGAAAAAAGTCTTGCGCATCATGTCTGTACAAAGGATGCAATTTCTTTCCTAGACTCCCTCTTCCATGACCAGAAAGCACTTGCAATAATCACAGCATGGGCATCATCAGTCAAGCTTGACAAGAAGGATGAACCCTGTGGGATCCTGCCTCTTCATGAGATTCCAGAAGCCTACACCGAACTTGGGGATGGATTATTCACAAAACATTACAATAGATTCTCAATCATCTGATAGTAGGATGTTTCACGAGGTGATCATCTCCAGAATGGACAGCCAGGCTCTTAATACCAAAGAAGAACCACGAGTACGTAAAAAAATCTTCCTCAAAACACAAAACTCGTTCACAACAATTTGCATACATGTCAGGAAATTATCTCCTACATGTACAGAGCATGCACAGCATGAAAATTCCAAGTTCAGCAGCCAGCAGGAAAACCCTGGGCCGCCTCCTCCTTCATGATTCACAGTAAGAAACCTACTGGACACAACAAAAACAAGAAAGGAAAAACCCCGGGGGAGCAAAACTGGTGGGATTGTTTTTCAACCTTGTGAGTAAAGCTCCGAAGATCTATTAAAGATTTCTTCAACAACAGCAAGCGCGAGTTGGGGGAAAGCAAAATCGCTTGCTGCATGGAAGAGAGCTCCAGGGGTGACTGACGGAGAAGGCGATGCAGCGGCAGATGAAAGATTTTCTACACACCACAGCTAAATAATTCTCGACTACCAAAAAGAAAAAACATGCGCGGACACGATGCAATTGAATTTGTGGAGAACTCCAGGCGATCAGAGCGACTAAATAATATTGGTGGTAACGGCGCGTGCAATACGGAATTCGCGAAGCACCAGGGACAGAACAAACAAAAACGGAGCGATGGCGGCGGAGTAGCTCCCGAGTTTCCCAAGCCCACCTTTAAGAGAAGATAGGTTATCATTAATCCTTAATTAGGATAATCCAAATTCCAAAACTGGGATTATCCAAGACTAGGATTGGGTGTCCAGCAAGTAGATTTTTAAAACTAGGTATATGATTATCCAGCAACCCAGATTTTTAAAACATTTGGTTATCGTCTAATCCTTAGTTTAGGATAATCCAGATTCCAAAACTGAGATTATCCATTTTATCCAAGATTATGATTATCCAGCAACCCAGATTTTAAGAACATGTGGGTATCATCTAATCCTCAATGAGGATAATCCAGATTCCAAAACTGGAATTATCCATGTTATCCAAGACTAGGATTATCCAGCAACACGCAGAGTTTTAAAATTTATGATAATCCACCATCTAAGCCTAGGATTATACAGCAAACCAGATTTTTTAAAAATACGGTTATCATCTAACCCTTAATTAGGATAATCCAGATTCCAAAACTGAGATTATTCAGCAACACAATTTTCAAAATTTTATGCTAATCCAGTAACCAGATTTTCAAAACTGTTCTCTGGATTTATCCAGAATCTATGGTTTCAAGTGGTCCAATTTGTACATAGTATTGTAATTTTATTTTTATGTTTATATTTAGAATTATTATTATTTCAATACCTTTTCAAAAAATATCTTTCCTTTCTTAAGAACATGGACATTTTAAATAGTATTTCATGTCCATGTTATACAGTAAGATCAAATTTGTGATTGACATGAATAATGATGAACTATTGGAAACCATATGAGAACATATGAGGAAAATCAAAAGGTGGATGTTAACCAAAATTTTCATTTTATATAAATAGTAACCAATTGATTTCAATAGGTAATCGGTGAGGCATTATTATTTTGAAAAATTGCTAAGTTGTTATTAGGCAACATGTAATTGATTTATTAAATTAATCGATAATAGGTCTATTACAATAATGAGTCTATTAGGGTAACTGGTATGTTGATCAACTTGTGGCTAGTAGCCATTTTAGTTTAATTTTGAATTATTAAATTGTTGTATTGGTTAATGGCTATTTAAATAAAACAACATTATGTTTTGCTATAAATAGGAGGATCCGAGAAAGAATGAGAGAGCTTTTTAAAATCTGATTCTTGGATTTATTCCAGATTTTTGTTGTAACTTGTGCATTTGTAGATTTGAGCATCTTCATGTTTTTGAATTGATTTTTTTATTCTCAGATCCAAGTTAGAACATATCTAGTCCAATTTTGCAAGTAAGAAATAGTTTTCTATAATTTGAAAGTATAGAAAACACCCTTAACATTTGGCGACCACATAATGGATCGAAATTGTGAATATTCACATTTACAATCTTTAGTTTTAGAAAACAATTGTATGTAGAAGTGCCATACAATTTTTTTTAATTATTTTTATGTTTTTAGAAGCAATTTTCTTAAGATCTTGTTTGTTTCTTGATATAGTCTTAGTTGTTGAATATTACTTATTCTTAAAAAGCTTTTTTGATTAGCTTTTTTTTTTTGAGGAAACCCAATTGGTTTTTAAATACAAGAACTTGTTGATCAAATAGATATGTCAAGAATCATTACAAGAGGTTTTAGTAGGCAACTAGAAATGGTTGCACCACAATAATCTATGCCCAAGATAGTACAATTGCTAAAACAATAATGTTCTCAAATTGAGGGAATTCAACCAATTGATGCTCCCAACATTGAACCTCAACAATTAGTGAAAATAAAGATACCTCTTCATCAAATACTAGTAGAGCAAGAGGAATGGAGGGAACCACAAGTACCTTTAACCGATTGCTTTTTAACACCCCAACATTCATCTCAACAACTAAGGTCGAATGCACAACTAAATGGACATCACATCACACATGTTCAACATGTTGATAAAGTAACTTTTATAAGCTAGAGGTGGCAATCTACAACACATGGCTACTACATTCTCATAATGATTGTACCATCATGATTAACACATATTGTTGGATGTTATGTTTTTAAACCAGTTTTTGCTTTGAATCCAATCACAATAAATTCAAAATCGGTACACAACTAATTTCCAAATCAATTGGAACAACTATGTAACTTGGAATGGCGACCTTTACACCGATCCAATTCTTAATCGCATGTAGAATTGATGGAAGCAATCATAATTCTTATTGTTGTCCAACAAACACAATCATTTAATCAAAATGTTTAGTTGAATGTACCTATTATGGGAACCATTAAACAACCACATGTTCAATGAATACCAATTCTAAGCATACATCCCACCATTGAGATTACATCATCATGTGCATATTGTCAACAAGTTGGACATGAGTTCAAAAATTGTCGCTTTGTGGAAGATAGACTAAAGTGATTGATCAAAAAAGGGTTCATAACTTCTTTACAACCTATTGTACTAAGGACACATGCAACACATGTTGGTCTACCTATGCAACAATTTTGACCACAACTAGGTTTGGTCAATAACTCAATATTGGATAATCAACATCTAGGTTGGCAACAACCTATTACACCATTCATAATAAGACAACCTAGAGTTGTACCTTATCCACCATATCCAATGTGGTAGAACATTTTACCATCTTTTGTACATGTGGATCCTAATATGTATCCAACATATTATTTTAGGATCAAAAGACGTGATACATTAACATGATCCGTTGATTTTTGGGAAAAAGGGGGAATATGTAGCCAATATTAATCAATTAAAACCAGAGCCACCTATTGAGCAACCAGAGTAAGCATACTACCTTGCCATAGTTCCATTTTCAAGATTAAGACAATCAATCATAGTTCCAAGAAAAGTGTGTGTTCAATAGAAAATGACATCATCTCTACCTATTGGCTTACATGTTTCCATTAGACAACTTGTCTATGGTGGAGGTATACCACCTCAATTGTTAAGAAATATTAACTCACATCCACAACCAAGTGGAGGTATGCCACCTCAACCATTAAGAAGGGTTAACCATTACTAAAAAAAATGGTTTTTCAAACGGTTCAAATTGATTAACTAATATTTTGACACTAATGGACATGTCCATTTTGACTAAAAGGCACAAAACATGTATTTTTTAACCAATCAACTTGATTAAAATGATTTATTTGACCAATACATCTAATCCAGTTAGACCAATTTATTCAAAATGGCCAATGGGTTTTAGTCAAATGAAACATCTAGTCAAATTAAACATAAGAAATTGACATCATTAGTCAAAATGATTAATGTTCTCTAGTCAAATGGGACATCTTATGCCTATTACATACCTACTTCCCATTTATAATCTTACAACTTACCTACCTACCTACCCACCCACCTACATAAATATACAACCTACCTACCTATCCACCCACCTATAACCTACCTGCCAGTAAAAATAACCAATTTTTTTAATAATGAATTCACATCCACAATCGGATTGAATACCTCCATCTAATCCACCTATTGGACTTTACGAATGGCCATCACTTGGTCCAAGAATATTCATGCCACCATGGCATCCACCAGTTGCAATTCAATTTAAACCAACCAATAAATTTAATACAAAAAGTTTCAATATCCAACATACGTAAAAGGTATTAACCTTAATGTTCACATCAAAGTTTTCAAAAAGGCAATCAAAACAAACAAGGAAATCATGGAAGCCAACATCATTGATTTGTTTGGTTTCACCTTAAAAGATAGAATCTCATAGTTGGCCAAAAACTTTGTACAAAATCATCCCAATTACACATTCAAGGAGTTGGAACGAACATTTTATAAGCATTTCCAAACCATGAAGAATGATGAAAAAGTTTATATGCAATTGAAGAACCTACAACAATAAGTTAGTGAATGAGTAGAAATCTACTACAAACATTTGCTGAAAATTACAAATTGGTTACAAGTGAAGGCTACTAATGTTTTCTTTACCACAAGTTTCAAAGTAGGTTTGCAACCATACCTCATATTGACAATAGTAGGTATGACAAAAGACACCTTTATTAAACATAAAAAAATTACAAATTTTGTGAAGAAAGCGAACTAATTATAGTAAACTACAATGTTTTATTAACCCAACCAGAATCTAAACCAATTGCACAATGATAGTCGACTATAATGTGGTTAAACAATAGCTAACTTGTTCAAACTATGGAAAAACAATTCATGCCAAGGAAACCCATCATAACAACAAAAAGAAAAAAAAGTAGTAATACTTGTTGTACCAACCAACCTAGCTAAACTTATAGCTAATGTAATTGTACAACCTATTAAATTAGCTAGAGTACCTTTACTGTCCCAACCCCACTTTGAGGCAAGTGTGAGGATGAGACTTGCACTCCCAAAAGTGGGAACATGGAGTCCTTCGAGACTTTGGAAATTTTAGAGCTCGATTTCAGAGGTCAAAACACATCGCTATGAGGTGTTCTTTATACCGTTGGAAAGGTCTTGAAATGTAGATGTCGAAAATGGCCTCGCATGAGCCATTCGGACATCTAGAGCACAAGTTATGGTCAAAAGAAAGGCCGGGAGTCAAACTGGCAGTTTGACTCCCGACCACTAAAAGTCAGGAATCGACCTGACCCCGGTGTGTGCAGGTGGAGTGCGACACACCGTTGGAAAGCTCTTGAGGAAAGCTACAAGTTTTCTTCAGACCTCGTCCTAATCAGAGGT
>Ga0116228_10000425_pt1 | contig 31821 bp, 17 predicted proteins | sample S1TSphfallax_2_FD_89694 | JGI IMG/M metagenome (GOLD analysis project Ga0116228, IMG submission 89694) | Host-associated microbial communities from peat moss isolated from Minnesota, USA - S1T2_Fc - Sphagnum fallax MG | ecosystem: Host-associated > Plants > Peat moss > Unclassified | place... | reverse complement strand
TGTTGGGCAGTTAATATTAGACAAAGGTTCAGACCCCTGGCTTTATAGGCTAGTAAAAAATTGGCAGATTTTGGATTGGTCATTTGGAGAGGGGTTTGGAAATCCAGCAGCTCCTTGTGCTGGGGTAGGCATAAATTTAATAAAAGGAGGAGTTGGGATTGAGGATTAAAGGCAGGGTGGAGTGGAGCAATATCTATTGAACTTGAAGAAGAGGAAAAAACCCTATATATAAATACGGAGGGAGCCAAATAAAAGCACAAAAACACATGTCACTAAAGAACATAACAAACAGCACACCACAAATACACTAATAAAATAGAAGATTGTAAACTTCATTCATTCCACAAATACACTAATAAAATAGAAGATTGTAAACTTCGTTCATTTAGTTATAGAATGTGCAGTGGAAATGTGCAGTGGAATTACTTATGCTCAAAGCAGGCAGGAAGGCAAGCATTCATGTGGTGGAGGTGGTGGTGGTGGTGGGAATGCATGCATGCATGCATGCAACCTAGACATGAAATGGAGCAGAAAGACTAGACATAATTAATGGCACACGTCCATGAAAGTGCACAATGGCATTCACACATAGCTAGTATGCATGAATCGAGCTTACCAACCAAGTTACTACAAAAATAATGTGTACTGGTTTTGAATCTCATTCCCAAATTCCATGGAACACTCTCCACCTCTGTGGCTGGAAAATAAAGGCCTGACACAAATTCCCAAAATGAGAGAATGGAGATCATGCAAGGTTGAGATGTGGATGCTGGCTTCATTCTGGTCTGCTATAAGTGAGAGGCTTTCTCTTGTGGTTAGTTGTCTTGTTGGTTAGGGTCCATCTCTTCCCCTTCAGAGCACTGCTAGGGATAGGTCCCACACAGATTCACAATTCATTCAACAATGAAGCCATAGATGGTCTCCATGTCTTCAAATGAATCCAACATAAGCAATCCTGTTCAGTTATTTCTGCTTGGAGATTGAACCACTGGCCTCCTACCAACCAGCCAATTGCTATAACATATAACAAAAGAAAGGTGAAGATGAACCAGACCAGGACCATGTGGACCACCCAGTTTAGGGAGTGGGACACTTTGTCATGGCATAGGGGTGTGTACCTTTAATATCTTGAGCAATTTAGAAGGGTTCTTCTCCCTAAGCAAGGTGATGCCTGTTGGGAGATGCTGATTGCTCCTTAATGAGCTCTCTGTTCACGCTTGTCATTTTGCGCCTTGCACAGTTTTGCTTGTTCTGCAACTGTGCTTGTTCTGTCATTGCAGAATAAAACAATTCTCATTTTTGATCTCAAATGTTTTGATATGGCAAACCAATTTCAAACCCTCTTAAGAGACTCTCAAGAGAGTGGGGAACTTGTACCATTAGCCTACTTCTAGGCATTGGTTAAAAGCAGTGCAATGCTTTATTTAATCCAGAACCAGACTAATCTTAATCGAACCACAGGACTCTGTGCAGGGTGTCATATTATCAGCTGGACAATGCTCGGTAGATGGTATTTGGCATCTCTTGTACCGTTCTGCACATCTGATTTTAGTGCAAATGATGAGTTTGCGATACATCTGATTTTGATGTACTTGGCTAACATAGATTAATATACATTCAAAATAAAAATGACCCAAAAATCATGTCACATCCTAGATAAGGAAGAGCCTGCCCCTCAGTTAGCATCTCCATCCACCCATACACAAAATGGCTTATACACTGTATTTTGGATGAAGTATAGCTAATAAATTAGTGGGAAACTTATTTTGGGGCTTTCAAATGTGCCCAGGATGCTCCTCAAGACGACCAGTAAAAGAAAATAATACCTAACATGGCATGTTGGATGTGATAAGCACCAATAGAGGCCCAAATAGGGAGTGCGACTTGACCTGCTCTAAGAGCATCTCCACCGCAAAATGATACCTAACTCCTTTATTTTAGAATACAGTACCCTTTAATGATCATTTTCCCCACCCACAAATGCCATAAAAGTCCCTTTAAACACCCAAAGACCATTTATGTCTTTACATCTGGACAAGTAATTGTCACTGTCCAAATCCATAGTAAAAAAGAGCTTTTGAAGGGGTTAAAATGACCACTGCAAAATGGACCATTAGTACCGGAGAGCAGCAGGATCTGCACTATCTTGTTGCAAGATTTGATGAAAAGGGCCTATTTGCCAGTGTGAGGTGGAGATGCTACAAAGTGACTTCCACCAACTTGATAATATAATGCAGTTACTATATGCAATTGTAAGAGGAGCTCTGATGCTTTCAAAGGGAATCACTTGCAATCACTAAATTTAACATCTATTTTAAAATTTAAGTGTATGCACCTTCCCCCATCAACAAACACTATAGTGTACACTCTATATGTTTTACCTGAATTTCGGCACTTTGTGAAGAGATCAATCTTCTGGTATGTGAACAGTGATGGTTCATTTGCCTACACAAGTCAGATTTTTACAATTTGGAGCTTGTGGGCTTTTAGTGCTTTGATATCCGAAGTTCTAAAACTTGGAGAATTGCATTGGGATCAGCAGATTCTTGTCCTTTAACTTATCAAGGTTGTTAGCATTATCATCAATCTTAGGTATAGAATTCCAATTTCACCCTGGCTAGTGGTGGTCCAACCCTTAAATGAGAAAACTTTTTTTTTCATGGGATAACTTGGAAGTTGAAGCTGAACACTTGGAAGGATATTTTGTAATATTTCAAGGTGGACATTAGTTAGTTTTCTTCTTAATACTTGTCCTTAAAATGCATAGTTTTTTTTGTTTCATCACTTCATAATTGGTCCAAAACCTTCCAAAATGCAGAAATTGTTAGCAGATGACCTTTTGGGTCTGAAATAGATGGATTACATTATTATGTTTTTTTAACCTGAAAAACATATAGCCAAAAAACTATTAAAAGCTTGAATTCTTTGAATTTGGGATGCTTGGATTTTACAACTCAAACAGTCTCTCAACATACTGTTGTTTAGATCAAAATTATGAGGTGTTTCATTATGTTTTGTGCACCAATGTTTTTTACATCCCAAACCAAGACATCCAACCAAAGGACATGTTGTGTTTTAGTGATAGATAGATAGCTTTTCGATGAACCAGGTTTTGAAATGAAACATATGATTTCAAAACCCAAACATGTTTGGGTTATAATATTACTCTGTACAGTTTTTCTTTGTCCAACTTTTCTGTTTGTTAAATGTTGAAAAAAGTAGAACTCTAGTTTATTAACATTAAATCCAATAACAAGAACAGTTGTAAATACAAGCTCAAGCATTACTCTTTGTTTGTGTGTCACACATATTTTAACTAATTTTCTGGAGGGTCTGAAACACAACACTGGGGGGGAGCACATGCACACAAGTTAAGCAGGCCCCGCAGCAAAGCTCCCCAGCTAGTGATGTCAGATGTGGAGGCTAAGTGATAGGGCTGACGACCAAGGTTGCTCTTGTTGCTTAGCGGCTCAGCTGTCTATTTTTCATCCTCCAATGGCTTGTTTGTTGCCTTCCAACAAATGTGTTTAGTTCTTAACTAATTACCATAGCAGCAGGGGACTTCCTGAGCTGAGCAGATATGCAAGTCCACCTACACTTCGCCCTGTGAGCAGTGTTTTATAAGTGGCAAAATCTCATCAGATTTCAACCTGGAAAGGTGACCTTTCTACCTCTACGCTTAAAAATAGGGCCAAAAGAGGGGCAAAATCGTTGAAAGGCTACATACTTCAGTAAGTACTTACGCCTGCAATTCCTCCTAAACCCTAATCCCCCTTTCCATGCATGGAGAACCTACAACAGTCCCAGCTGTCAAATGGCTCCATCAAGCCATCCAATATCACTATCTACTACCAATTGTTTTCCTCTTTCACCAAGACTATGATGACCATCATTTTTTTTCTTGTTGCTTGTTGTCAAGTACGAAGAAGACAAGATTGCCATTGCCAACTATGACCCTTTGCTTGAACTCGCCAAATTCTATAATTATGAAGGTTTTAATTAGGATTTGATTTCATGATGTGCAGTGGGGCATGGGCCATGGCTTTAAAGATTTGATGATTTAGTCAATCGTTCAAAAATCATTGTCGTTCAAAAATCATCATTGTTCAAGAATCAAAGCATGATGGTGAGTTCTGAATGGTGATGTAGTTTGTAACTAGCAACTTTGCAAGTTGCAAGCAACTAGGTAAGGCACTAACTTCAATCAAACCACTTAGTTGACTATTCAAAACGTCACATCAAGCTTGAGAGGATTCAAGAATTGTGAACTATAAATTGTAGAACACCATTGCGCATTGAAAGGATATAATGCATCATTGCGTCATGCAACTTGCAAGTTGAAATTGTCATTGGTCGATGATTGCCGATGGATCATTGCCAAAGTTTGATCAGACTCCAAAGAGATACAACCTCAATGCCCAAATCCTAACCCATTATGGCATTGCCCTGATTTATTCTTTGTAAATTGCTACAATTTGCAACTCTAAATTCAAAGTTTGTAATGTGTGCATTCCGTACTATGTAATGCAATGATCACTGGTGGTTTGTGTCATTGTGCAATGTGCACTGGAATTCGGTGGTTCACTAGTTTCTGTGTGCACATTGTGGTGTATTTTGATTCAATAGTAATTATTGATGGATGAATAACAATTGTAGATTTTGGAGTTGATTACAATCACAATGAATGAACTAACAGCTTGACATTTTAGATATTTGCAATTGAAGTATTCTTTAAATCTCCAACATTTCTTGGTAACTTTCAATTTTAAAGTCTCTTCATGGTTTTGCATGTGGTTGAAAGGTCTAGGTTTTTGTTAAGTTTTAATCAGGTAATATGTTTGATCAAACTTATTATTTCGCATCCTATTGATTTCAAGGTTTGATGTTTTATGAGGATTTTGTCTTTAGATTTTAAATTATAGACTTGTCAATGTGTCGTTCCAAACTCTAGAGGCTTTGAGGGATTATTGGTTACAAATTGCAAAGTGCATAATGCAGAGGTTTTTAATTTAGTGGTTGTGATTTACAAACTAGATTATAGAGCTTTAAGGTTTACTAGTTGTAGTTTACAAACTACATTGTAAAGCTTTAAAGTTCACTGGTTGCAATCTACAAAGTACATTGTCACAAGAACACATTTTGGGTTTTATGACTTGCCTTTATATATATTAATTAGAAAGGAAATTTACAACTAGTAACTATTGAATTGTTAAACCCATGTCATTTCACCCATTTAATCACAAAGGACATATAGTTGTTAAACTTAATCACCTTATCAACTAATTTTTTTAATTTTTTTATTATATTGAAATTCCATGTCATTTTTTACCTTGGTTTGACATGTAAAATGCATGCCCTGTCAACCTAATCATTTTATTCAACTAAAAATTACAAAAGCCACCTTAATAGATGGATGATATGTGTCAAAAATTTATAAACACATGTTCAATTATGAGTCATCACACATAAACAAATGTCAACCTAACCTAGGTTAAGGAGCCTAAGTAGCTAGCTTAGTCAAAAGTCAACCTAGCCTAGGCTACTTAACCTAGGTTAAGTGGCTTGGGTATCATAAGTTACAAGTTCAAAAACTTGAGCCCTTTGCTTCCTCTTTGCAATTCAAGTTCTGATTTATTACACTATCACATTTTTAAATATTAAGTCTATTAAACACAAAATTATAAAAATCAAAATTTTTAGCCTCAAATTAAATTAAACCACCCTAAGTTGAAATAAGTCAACCTACCTACTACCTACCAACTCTAACTTAGGTTAACCTAGGCCTCCCTATGTTAAAAATAAATTTATCTAATCTACCTTAATTAAGATTACTTAGGCTTTAACTAGACTTAGATTAAGTTAAAATAAACCTAGCTATGTTAGACCTAAACTAAGTTAAGCTAGGCCTAGGTTAATGTAAGGTAGACCTAGAGTAAATTAGGTTAATTTAAGCTAAACATAAACTAAATTAGTCTAAACATGGCTAAACATAATTACTTTAAATAATTTTGGTTAAAAGCAATCACTTAGGGTAAACATGGTTAAACAAACATAAATGAAACTAAACATAATTTTTATGCTTAACATGTTAAATAATGATAAATTAAGCTAAATTTTAATATTTAGGTTATATTGGGCTAAATTTGGAAAAATTTAAATAAAATTCACTATTAAAGCAATACATGGCTAAATCTAGCTAAATTGTGATAAAATCATAAATTGAACTAGGTCATTTAAACTAAACTTGGCTAATAAAATGATAGGTCTTATGCAATTGTAGTTGTTTTTTTTTATTATTTTTATTAATTGCATGAATCATGAGGTTGTTAAAGACATTCTTAATTGTTTCCTTAATCATGTTGGACATTGTAATTGCATAGGACAAGTTATAAAATACATGTTCTAGAATTATGAACTCTTTTAATCAATCAATAACTACAAGTTTACTAAAGTTAATGTTATGAATCATTAAGTTGACTATTAGTTGCTAAAGACATTTTTAATCATTTCCTTAATTGTGATGGACATTATAATTGCATAGGACAAGTTGTAAAAAACATGTTTTGGCATTATGAAAACTTTTGACCAATCAATAATTACAATTTTATTCAAATTATTGTCATGAATCATTAAGTTGATTATTAGTTGCTCAAGACATTTTTAGTCATTTATTAATCATGTTAAACATTGTAGTTGCATAAGCCAAGTCGTAAAAGACATGTTTTAGCATTATGAACATTTTTGACTAATCAAGAAATGCAATTTTATTGAATTTAATGTCATGGGTCATGAAGTTGATTACTAGTTGTAACACCTGTTGACACATGGCATGCCACATCATCATCATTAGAAATGGATCATTAGTAATTGTTATTAGTTGTAAAAATAAATGGTATTTTTGAATTCCTAATTTTCAATCATTCAAATATATTAATATAAATAATAATAATAATAATAAATTTATTCAAAACTTGAACAAGTTGTCATATTGACCATAATCACAAAACGATGATGCCACATGACATCTTGATGTCCTTTTACAACTACATAGTGATTTTTGTGACCAAGTAGTTATAACATAATTGGAAAAAACAATTTTTTTTTTTAATTAGTCACAAAACCCAAGATGTGTTGTTGTACGTGCAGTGTAAAATTTTAAGGTTTTGTGGTTGGAATCTACAAACTGTGTTCTGTAGTGTAGAACTTTAAAATTTAATGGTTGCAATCTATAAATTATAATGCAGAGTTTTAGGGTTTAAAGTTGTAGTGTACAAATTGCCAATGTAGAGCTTTAAGGTTTACTAATTATAGTCTCTAGACTATAGTGTATAACTATAAGGTTTCTTGGTTGTTGACAACAGAGTTGGGGTTTATTGATTGTTGATAACAAAGTTGGAGATTGTTGTTGCAAGTCTTGTAAACTATTTTTTGTTATTGTAAAGATTTCTTGAACATTGCACCTTTGTAGCTTCCCCAAAACTTCAAATTCCATTATTATTTTTTTCAAATTGATGCATCAGATGTAATATCCTCTAGCAACCAACCTCCAAACCCTATCCCTTCTAATTTTGAACCTTTTTTTAATGTTGAAATGTGGATTTTTGTTGAAAAAACTAAAAGGAAACGAAAGGAATATATGAGTTAAATAAAATGTTTTAGGGTGTCTTGAATGTTAAGTTACCATGGATTAAATCAACTGCAAATGCATGTGGCGAGGTGCATCAAGTTAAATGCAAGGTTTGTACCAAAATAAAAGGCAAGGAAAAGTTGTTCCCCCTAAATTGGACAACTTTTGGAAACATAGTGGGAGAAGGAAGGCCTTAGCTACAATCCCAAGAGTTTGTAAAGCTAATGAATACTACATGAACAAGGATTTTGGTCCATGTTTAAAATGAACATTTGTATTTTTTAGTCAGGAAAAACAACATTGCTAACCAAATCTGCCATGTTGTTGGTGAAAAGAAGAAAAAAATGGTGCAATTTTATGTTTGGTTCCACATGCTAACTAAAGGCACACCTATGACCTATGATTATTATGAAAGCATGAGCAAGGTGTTACATTTCTTTGATGTGAAGAATTTTCAAAAAACCCACTAGTAAAACATAATTAGTTGGGAGATGAGAATTCACAATCCATGACTTGATTGTTAACAAAACCAAATCTTTGGTTGCAAATGTTAAGTTTATCTCTCTTTTTTGTGATTTGAAATCACAACTTGTCATAATCAACAATCCTAGATTTCAATTCATGTTTATGTGGTGGAAGATTGGCAATGAACACCTTTGTTGTTATCCTCACAACATGTGGTTAATGGGGCCATTTTCGATAACTTGAAATGTGTGTGGTGGATGCCATACAATTGTATTTAAACTAATTACATTTGGAGCTAATGGGCTGAGTGTGTTTTAGGGCATTAGAACATGTGTGACAATTCAATTGAAAAAGGAGAATGCACCATTCATTATTTGTCTTTTTTATATTATGCCCATGCTAGAAGGGCTCAATGATTTGATTAAATTCTCCTAGTCTCGACAATGCTTTGTTTGTGATTTTGTTGTTACAATCAAATTGTGCTAGGAAAATCTCTATTGTTGGCACAATGAACCCCAAACTGCTTACATGCCTAATGTGTTCAATGGGTACCACAACTTGTTAAATGGCACATTAGACATGGTGGTGCATGAGTGAGTACATGATTTGAATACTAGTCTTGAGAACTTAAGTTCTCGAATTGTTGGCACTTCTATCATGATGCATTATTGATGTCCGGAGACACTAGTCTATGTGCTTGTTACTCATGTTATTTTCCAACAAACCATTAATCAGGTGCAAAGACAATGTTTTAATTAAAGCTATAATTAAACTCAATAATGTGCTTGAAAAGCAATTTTTTTTCCTGATGTCATGGATGTTTTGGATGTTGTTTATCCGCAATACTGGTCTAAATCCTCATGTGAGATGACCTTCCTTGTTCATATGGCTATCTTGAAAGGGTCTTACATTCAAGTTAAGAAGCTTGGATCCACCCAAACTTGGATCCCACTAATACTTGATGTGAATATTTTGGAATTACAAGCTTCTTTCTTCAAGATTACAATGATGTTTAATGTTCAATGGGCTAAATCAACTAGTCGATGGATCTAAATCTAGTGTGCACATTTTGGAAAAAGCTTTTCAGCAATGATTTATTATGTGGCTAACTTTCTAAGTTCATGAAAGTGGTAGAATTGGTTGTGGTTCAAATTATGGGTTCTCTGGAAGATGAGAAAACTTTTTCAACCTTGACCTTCATGAAGACATGATTACGAAATTGTCTATGTGAATATTTAGATTTGGTGGTTCGGATGATTACATAATCTTTTTATATTGTTGATGTTTTTCTTTAAGATGATGCCATCACAACTTGGACTGAGGAGAATGCCAAGAGGGGTCTTCTGGCTTAATGTGTTCTAGCTTCACTGCCTTTCGAGAAATTTTCCCTTCCAAGCTCCCATTTGATTTTATTTGTATGAATGAACTAATGTGTGGCTTGCAAGTTAAGATCATGTGCTAACCATTGGTGTAGTGTCTTCCCAAACAAAGGTTCAACTCCCTCACATGATTTTTGTCAATTTATTTTTTAATTAAGTTTGCCATGCCAATTCTCCAACACAAATTTCTTTTTACTATAGCCTAAATTCAGACAATGTCAAAACTGAGTCAACCACTATTCACATACACAATACATCCTACAATAGCCAAATACACCACACCTCCAAAGAGAAAGTAGCCATTTGTTTTATCTAGATTTTTTTTTTGTACAGTGATTCAAAAGATGGCCATGCTTGTGATTGTAGCCACCTAGGTTACTAGCTCTAGCAAACAGTAGCCACTTAGGCCACTTCCAAAATTCCTTCAAAAGAAAACACTGCCTGTGAGTGGAGCACAAGCATGGCTGTCAGATGACCTTTTTGCAGCTGAGCGAATAATTTCATTCTTGTGCAAATGTGGGCAGGCTTACTGTGACTCTGGAGGAATCATGATCCAGGCTTTGAGGCTACTCTGTGTAACCTGGCATATGATCTTCATCAGCATTGATGATTCAATACCTTTCCAGCCTCCACTTGCTCCTCATGACTTCACCTCAAACATTCATGTTCAGGCTTAATTACAATTGGAATTGATCTCAGAATTACTGGGAGTATCTAGCTAGCTAGTTTTAAGTTTAAAGAGTCCAGGGTACTGGGTACTAGTACAGGCCATATATACTAGGGATTCATTGTTTCTGCATTTATGGATGATAGAGCCACTGGAAGCAAAATATATGTCCCTACCATTTTGAAGGTGCTCTCTACAGTTTTAGCTAGTAGCAAGTTATGGAACCAATTTTCAGCAAAGAAGGAGAAATATTTTATCATCACCATGTTTGTGTTGGGGTATCCCCATGTATAGTAGCTATGACTTGAGCACCTTTTACCAAGAGGGACATGGAAACTATTGTGGGCCGAATATGTCTTCTACTTTCCCAAAATGTTATTTGGCGGTTTTGTTCCAATGTTGGGTGGTTCTTAGAACTAGGGACAGATGTACCTGCCAGTTATCAACCCAGGTAATATACATACTCACTTACCCATTGATTCTCAAAGAGTTCTAAAGAATTTAGTGTTTGGCTATGTTATGACCATGGTTCTCAAAAACATATCAAAAGTTCAAAGAATCGGCCAGAGAACCACTGGTTCTTTGCTAGTGTTAGGCCTTGTTAGTGTTTAGGTTTTGTCTACATGACATTTGCCAATTTCTAAGTCACTTTGTCTGGAAGACAAGAGTTTATATATATATATATATATATATCTTCTCTCTTTGTGTTGTCATCCTCTATTTCAATTTTGGTCATATTTCATTGTATTTGCATTGTACATACACTTTAGAATGATATTTCTCTCCTAGCTTAGTATATGTATGTTTCATTGAATAATTTGTGTTAATCACTCCTCAAACATGAATTTATCAATCATGTATTGGGATACTTTTTCATTAGAAAAATTCATAACTTTTCAAACCTCTCCAACTTGACCATCATTTCTTTTTTTTAAAAGAAATTTGGTCAATTTAATTAAATGCCTTAATTGTTAAATTGACATGTTTATTTTGATTGGTTCAATTGATTAAAGTGATTTTTTAAAAAAATTAGCCAAATGTAACATTAGTCAAATAGAATAAAAAAATGAACGCTTTTAATTTAAAATGATAAGGTTATAATTAAATGGAGCATGTGTCAAATCTATCTACAATTCATTGGAGCAATCTACGTATACACTTGTTGGTTCAAACATGATGTTCCCAAATATATATATATATTTTGGTGAAACCTTGATTTCTATTTTCATCTATTTTCAAATGTTTGTAACAAATCCATAATTCTTGAAGCAATCCACTAAAGTACCACATTGCCCATCATTGGAATATCTAAACATAATGGATTTTGTAATGTATATTTGAAGTAATTAACTATGTATTATCACATCCAAACACAATGTGACATTGAATCAACAAAACCACATTTTTTCCAACATGTAAACTTAATTAAATCTTTGAACTTCATTAATTACAAGACTATATTCAATTCAATTCGCCATTCTCAACTGGTAATTAAAATAAACAGATAAAAAATCATTATTGATTTCATTCATTAACTTTTTGTTGTCATCAGTGTCCTTTATATTATGCTTATACCACATTTTAACATTACTTTGAAAGGCATGTTCTAATTTTAGCTTACCCATGATTTACTCACATTCAAACATTAGCCAAATTTGGTTAAGTACTCTTTAGGATGATAATTAGTCCACGTACTTCACAAAATTGAAAAAAAAATCCTAAAATAAACATTTAAAAACCTTTCAAGAATAAATTTTCATTTGTTGTATTTGAATAAAATGTGAGAAACAAATGCACGTCAAAGTTTGGATTTTTAACAAAATTTGGAGTAAACATTGTAAACATATACATAACGACACAGTCCTAAGCTCCTTAATAGACTCAAATGTGAATCCAAGGTGAGCATAGTGGGAGAATGAGGAGTTGGTGTATGCTCTTTATCTCGCAGCACTTTGGAGGTAAAGGGGTGTGTTAAAGTTCTAGGATAAGGACTAAGAAGATTGACAAGCAAATCAATTACTCACACATACCTACACAAACCAAACAACAAGTTGGTTAATGCATAGTTGAAATATTTTTGGTGCACGAATAAGCCACGAGCAAACACAGATTCACAAGACTTACCATGGTTCAAACTTGGGGAAAGCACCACCTTCCCCCTTAAAGTATTCTCTATCCCTAGCTATGGGATCAGCACCCAAATGTCATTTTGTTCCAAGAATCCCAAAATTCCCTAAATTGGGGTTCTTGCAACTTTGGAGGCCCATAACTTTGTGTGTAGACTTTCGATTAAAGTGAGGTTTAAAGCAAAGTTGTAACCCTTGTCGAAATTTTTCCAATGGTATGTGACACATCACCTGCACACAAGGAAATCAGGGCAATTCTTGCCTTTTAATGGTCGAAAATCAAATTGGCAATTTGACTCCTGACCCTTTTTTTGGCCATAATTTATTTTTTAAATGCCAAATGGGTCATGCAAGCCCATTTTTAAACATCTACATTCCAAAATATTTTCAATGATATAAGGAACTTTTTAATCCAATGAGTTTTGACCCCTATAAACGCCCTCTAAAGATTCGCGAATTGATTGGGATTCGAACTCGTAAAGTGAGATCTCACTTGAGAGTGCGGGGGCTCAATCCCTCAAACTTTCCTAAACTCCCAAGAGCATGAAATGTGACTCCTAGTCTTCATTTTTGGCTCGCACCTTTGCAAGCCCTTGCATTGGTCATGAACCCAAGGTTAGGGTTGTGACATTATGGTTGCAACACATAATGTCGCAACCCTAACCTCGAGCTTGTGACCAAAGTAAGGGCTTGCAAGGTTACGAACTAAAAAGGAAGCCCAAGAGTCACACCGCATGCTCCCATGAGTGTAAGAAAGTGGGAAGGAATGAACCCTCACACTCCCAAGGGAGCTTCCACTTTGAGAATTTGAGTCCCGATGGACTCCCAAATTTTCAAAGGGAAATTGTAGGGGTCAAAACTCAATGGGTTAAGGAGTTTTTTATATCATTATAAAGATCTTGGAATGTAGATGTCTGAAATGGGCTCACATGACCCATTTGGACATTTGAAACACAAGTTATGCCCAAAAATTGGCAATTTGACTCCCAACCACTAAAAGTCGGGAATTGATCTGATTTCCTTGTGTGCAGGTAGCGTGCAACATATCGTTGAAAAGCTCTTGACAAGGGCTACAACTTTGCTTTAGACTTCATCTCAATTGGAGGTCTGCACACAAAGTTATGGGGCCCCAAAGTCGCGAGGGTCCCAACTTTGGCAATTTCAAGGGACTCCCATTTGGGAGTCCCGAAAGAAAATGCAATTTGGATGTGGACCTTGTGGAAAGGCAAAGAGTATATTATAAGGGGGAAGGTGATGGTTTCCCCCAAGTTCGGGTCATGGTGAATCTTGTGAATTTGAGTTTGCCCATGGTTCGTCTTAGCACCAAAAATGTTTCAATTATGTAGTAACTAACTTGTTGTTTGGTTTTGTGCAGGTCTATGTGAGTGAGTAAGTGCTTGTCATTCTTCTTAGTCCCATCCCAAAGCTCCAGCATGCCCCTCTACCCCCAAAGTGCTACAAGTCAAGGAGCGTGCCCCAACTCCTTGCTTTTCTGTTGTTTTCACTTCAGACTTACGTTTGAGTCTATCAAGGAGCTTGGAAGTGCATCACATAACCATACACCTATGCCCAAAGTTTTTTGAATTATTCACAAATATATATAATTTATTTTTGAGAAATTTTTTTAAGTAGAATAAAATAATCACAAAATATAATTTATTTCCCTTACCCAAATTTTGTTGTTTGGTCCACCATTTGATGGGTCAAAAAACCACTAGCCAAGTTGAACATTTTCAAAATGGCTACTCCAAAATAACTAGTTGGTCAAATTGACCAAGTGTAAAAATGAGTCATTTTACTATTTAGTTTGATTTTCTAAGGAAAAAAACCATAAACTTTTATAGTTTAATTTTTTTTAATTAATTTTTTTTTAATTTTTTGAGTTTGACTTTTATGAATTTAATACAAAAATGAAGGTTTGTTTGGTCATATTTCCTCCATTTCAATTTTATCATTATTATTTTTATATGCATGATGCATGACAAACATCAAGACAATTTTTTTTTTTGTTTTATTGTGTTGAAAATCATTATACGATAAAGTAGCTTCAAAAGATTTTGCCCCCTATCAACTAGGTGAGACAATTCATCTTAATTTGGTTGTAAAAAAATTAACACTCATCTTTTGATATTTTGTTTTATTTGCCACTTCTTCAAATGTGCACCCAACCCAATTGACTTTGCCACCAATCTATAATCACAAAACTAAATATGAAAATATTTTCTCCAAAAATTATTAGGGCACCCATCATATGCAAAAATTCATGTAATTCTTTCAAAATGTGACAATGTGATTGAAAACTTCAAAAATACACATGTCATGATAAATCTTCTTTTTTTTGTATGATATTTTGCATAAATGTGAAAAAAATATGAATTTTGTTTTTGGATCAAATTGTTTTTGGAAAAAAAAAAATTGCAAAAAATTAAAAATCATGTTGCAACATTTCTCTATTGGTTTTGGTTTGGTAACAAATTTTTAAATGTTTAAATTAGTTCCTAGAACATGTCATCATTTAATATGAAATCCCTTTTGGATTCTTCACAACTAATGTAATGTAAAAAAATGAAAAGAAAATTCCATGATTTTTTTTCTTTTACAACAACATGATGTACATTAAAATAAAATTTAAAAAAGTTTCCCCTAGCTATGACCAATTTATCATAAATATCAATTGTTGGTATCAAATTGATGGCATGGCCATTGTGTATAACACACCTTGTTTTACTATGCTTCCAACCTTTGCTTTGTTTTTCATTATACTTTTACTCTATTTTATAGATCTTTTTTAATTGCAATCTATTTTTGTTTTGTTTTGCACTTTGCTCTTCAAACTGTTCTTGCTCTCCTTTGACTTCCCTACACCTTGCTCAAGTTTGCTTCTTTGCACTTTTGGTACTCCTCTTTTCTATTAACCTTTTGGAGTTCTATTTCACTTTAAATTTTGATGCTCCATTGTTTGCTAAGGCTCGACATGTATGCTTTCAAGTTTTCATAACATTTGGTAGTTTGTTTCACTTTTATTTTAACGCATTGTTCTTTGTTCAAGCTTGGCATTTCTACACTAAGGGTTTGACATCTTTGTTTTAGGCTTGGCCCTTCTATTTTCTGTGTTTGGCTTTTCTAGTTTTAGAACTTGCCTTCAAGTTTATTTTGAAGCCTCCTTTCTTTAGTCTCAAAGTTTGCCTCTTTGCTTGGCTTTGACTTCACCTTCTAGTCAACTTTAGATGAATGCCTTCTTCCTCCCTTTTCTTTTGTTTATTCTTTCCCTTGCTTTATTTCTTCTTTTGTTTTTGTTCATATGCTTCTTTTGTTTTTATACATGGAGGTTATTTGTTGGAGGTAATTGAAACATTGCAACCCCCCAAAATACATTTTGGCTTGTTTATGACAAACACAAGTTCATTGTTGTTATTACTTGTGTGGTTCATTTTTTTGCTTTTGTTTGTCTTTGTTTAATAATTGGTTTTTCTCATCTTTATAAATGCTTGTGATTATGAGTTAGTTGTTCATTTTTCTCTATTTATTTAAAAATTATATGTTCATTACATGAAGTAATAGGCAGTTGGCCTTAGTACTTTTAAATAGTTTTTGTTGCTTCATCAATACATAATACATTTTTCTAGCATTAAATTTTAATTCTCATGACTCTAGAAAAACATAATGAATTCTTAAATTTTCATTTTTTAGTATTGAAAACTTTAGTATTAAATATAATTAAATATTCTATAAACAAATATTTGTTTGGGCTTTTCAACACAAGTTTAGCGTAGTACCTAACCTACATAGTGCACTTAACTTATGTACCTAAAACTACCTTGGCTATTTAAACTACCTACCTAACATAACTACCTCAAGGATCCAACCTCCAAGGGGGACACTCTTTTTTGAATTTACAAAATACACAAGTAAAAATATAATGTCACATACATTAGTTGTTTGGTAAAAAATTATAATTTAATTAATTATGTACTCGTATTATATTTATTATGACAATCAAAATATAATTAATATGGGGTATTTATGTTATCCATAATATTAGAAAAATGTAATATATATATATTACATGTATTAAACATTTTAGATATTAGTTGTTAGTAGGTTCAATTAGTAGTTAGGATTTTTTAACTCATAAACTTTTATATTGTTTTTGTTTGTTTGTAAAATCTTGCATCCTCTATTTATTACCAATGGAAGCCTTGTTTAATTATTGATTATTTCCCTATAAAGCAAGGTTGTTCAACTTTGTCCTAAGATGATAACTATGAGTATTAAACCCCATGTGTACCTCTCTCATTTTTGTCTCTCATTTATGATTTGGATATCATATATTGAATTAAATTAATTGAACAATAATTTACCAAGTTCAAATATCTTTGTGAAGTATTTCACAAGGTTTGTTAGACAATGGTATTGGGCCACAAAAAATCATCAAACAACATCAATGTGATGTGCAAAGTTAAAAACACCATAATAAATTTATCAAGCCCATCATAAACAATGATGGGAGTAATCAATTTTTATTTTATTGTGATCATGTGAAATGTTAAACATGTTATATTGCATCATAGGAATTATTGTCAAGTTAAAGTAGAGAAATACAAATACACAAATTTATCTATTGCAATGGCTAATAAATTAATATTTTAAATTAAAAATTATATTGACAATTTTTATTGTTTAATTTTAAATCTCATATGTTTAAAATCTAATGGAAACTACATCAACCACAAAATTTGTTGACCTTGCCTATAGCAAAATGGATTGTTGAAATGTGTTAAGAGGTAGCTACACTAATATGTCCTAGCTCACTATGCAAGTGAACCACCTTCAAAAGAACAATCTTGATAGCTTTAAGCTTTTTAAAACTAAAATTTTTAATGAATATGGGATAGTAAAATCAAATGAATAAAAATTATAATTAGATATAAGGTGGTTGAAATATGTGCATATTAGAACATTAGGTAATAATAGGGTGGGTAGAAATAAAATTTCATCACCTAATACCCCCAAAAATCCTTGTTTGACACAAGTAGTTTCAATTTTTAACATTTAATGGCCCCCATAGGAGCTACCTTCATAACATAGTCTACATAGGTCCAAATTCTTGTCACACCATTACCTCTTTGTATTTTTTCTCTAATCTTGTTTCATCATAAACATGGACATAAAATGGATGACGTTTAAATTTTAAAATATACAGTGATGTAAGTTGTCGTACTTCAACACAACACAACAAAACTTAATGTCCTTTTCAACCAAGTGAAATGACTTTGGTTTACCAACTTAAGTTTTGCGACTTTCAAAACAACTATGTAATCAAAATGGAAGTTGCAAAACCTTCCTCTTCTAAGCATAATTACTTGCTAAATTACTTCTAGATAATAAGTATTATTAAGTAGTAATTAAGCAAGTAATTAATCTTAGAAGAGGTAAATTTGAACAACTAAATAGACATGATTTATTTTTATTAGACAAACAAGTAAACTACCCTTGGTTCCAAACTAATTAAAATCCCCTCCTCCTTCATTTCCCCCCCTTTTTTTTCCTCTTGTTTTCCCATATGATTCCCAATAGTTCATCATTATGCAAAAACTCAAAATTGTGGCTTCTCATTTTCATGTATATTCACAAGGGAAAAGGATTAAATAAATAAGCTTAAAAGAGATAAGTTATTACAAAAGACATCATCTAATAGATAACATGGCCATGAAAAGGCACATGTTAATTTTTGAACAACATTTCATTTTAATATAGACTACTATGACTTGTGTTGATTGCCCAAATGCAAACATGAATATGCAAATGTTCCAAGTGTGAATAGAACCCTAACAATAGATTGCAAATGGAAAATTTTAAATGAATTTCCAATGATGAATATTACTCAAAATTCAATATCTCCACCACCTTAAGTTTAAAAATTACAAAATTGCCTACAAAAAAATCCTGATCATCAAGGGCTTTTCAATAATACCAAGAGATTGCCATAATTTCCCTATGGTTTTGAGTTCTGATTTTGTTAAATTTTTGACAAATTTGTTCAATATTTTACAATTCTTCCATCATAACTCTAAACCTTATAACACCACCTTGCACACCCATACTCAATGAGGGCTTTCCAATGATAGCAAATGTGTAATGGGGGGTGTGATGGGGGGCATTGTGATTTGGGAGATGATCTTGAGAAGACAAACAAAACAAACTACCTTCCTTAAGAAACTACTTTCCTTAATAGGTAGATAACATGGACATGGAAATTAGGCACATGTTAATTTGCCTTCCAATATAGTTGGCCAGGGGAAATGAGTGAGGTAATTAAACTTGGAAGCAATAGGTTCAGACAACACAAAAAAAACAAACAATCATTTTTTTTGTTTTTATAGGCCTATGTTTTGTTGCTAATTGAAATGTTATTCATGTGAAAATAATTTGGTAAAGAATTTAAGATTTAACACTTTCTCATTTTACATAATTTTGATGTAAAATTAAAATCACAACCCTAATCAAAACATTACTTTCACATATATGATTATTATGATAAATGCAAGAGATTTTTTTGACAAATATCAAGGTTATCAACATCAAGTCTCTCATGTCAAATGAGTCGTATTAGTTTTGACATCAACGCAACTTGGTGTAATGTCGGTTTAAAATTAACCTAGGGTCAACTTCCGTAAGAGTAGTTTTTTTGTTTTGCAACCGTAAAATTGGTTACCCCAAATCCATGAAAGGTTGACATGTGCCATGTCATTATTTTTGAAATATTTTGTGATGCCAAAAGTCAAATTAATTCTACCTTAAAAGAAGAAAAAAAAAAGGACTTTGTTCAATGACCCACATTAATTTGGTAGCCAATTTTATGGCAGATATCCAATTCAATTGCCAATTGAAAGCCAAGATCAAAATCACTCATTTGATTTTCAGACACACTAAATCAAAAGAAGGAAAAAATCTTCTTTTTTTTTCCATTTTTTCCCAAATCAGGTGGACTAGGTAGCCTCAAAGTAAGGAGATCGGGACCGAGTCAATCACGTCCCCTGTACCCTGCAATATATAAATAAATAAATAAATAAGAAAAATCCAAACCACCAAGAGGGCAATTGAATTTCAGTTATCATATGGATGGTCTATTTTTATTTTATTTTATTTTAATTTAATTTTTAATTTTTAAAATTTCCCTGAACATTGTAAACTAGGTTGGACCATGTGAACTCACACAGAGCAGACAAGGACCCAGTCTGTCTGTTTCATCCTCCGTCCCCCAAATCCAGACAAAGAGAAAACAATTGTGTATGAAATTGAAAAGACCCAAAGATTCAAAAAACAATTTGAAAGGACACAAAGATTTCAAAAAACATTGAAAAAATAAATAGATTTATTTTTGTTTCGATATCTTAGGATTCATAAGGACATTTTGAAACATTACAACTTATAAAATGTTTATTTTTTTAATTTCCAATTTGAAATTGACCCCTAATAAATTTGCAGTTTGGAATTGTCTTTTTGTATGACCTACGACTATAGCCCATCCCATCTAAACCAGCTCTGATGAAATCATCGTCACTTGAATTTTAAAGGTGCATTCACACTTGGTGTTAGGGACTTTAAGGTTGAGGTGCCCTAACACCATGCTAACTATTTAGGACTTAAATCTAGTACCATGAAAATTTTATGTTAACCTAACATTCACTTAACATTAAGCTATGGCCCATTTAACATTGGGGGCCACCTAGGATGCCACCTAGCTTTTCATTTAACACTGACTTAACATCAAGTGTGAATGCACCATAAGATTGATAACCTACCTGGATGACAATTAGGTCATCTGGGTACGTTATGAAAATTTTGAAAATTCAATACCAGATGATTAGGTTATTAATTAACCACTTATCAAAAAATTCGAGAGCTGCCCTAGTAGGTTATCAATACATGAGTTGATAACCAGGTCAAGACTCAATAACTGGCCAACATTGGTGTATACCCTTTATTCAACATTGAACCATAACTCACCAAACCATTCATTTCATCCCAGTGACAACCAAAAATATGAGGCACCAACAAAATCCAACTTCCATCAATACTCAAGAGTAAATAGTCAATTGAGGCGTTGTGTATTCTTTTTTTTTCCAAGCAAATAATTTGAATTTTTTTTCAAATATGCGAAAAATGAGTGTTTCAGGGGTTTCCAATTGCCAAATCTCAAATCTTTTTTTGTTTTTTAAATGCCAAATCTTACATGAGGTTTGAGTAAGTAGCCAACAATATAGAAGGATGCTTATCAAAATCAAATCACGATTGTGCCATTATGATATTGGTTGAGCTTTGCAAAGGAAGGGTGGAGTAATTACACAATGAGCTGCTCTTGTTTCTTAAATAATTTGACATGTTGAACGAATTTCCCATTTTTTTCACAAACACTATTAATAAATAAATAAAAGAAGGATTGTTTGGATGATAGGATCCTATCAAGTCTCAATTGGGTTGTTGCATGGTTGAATCAAAACTACAGGCAAGTTTGGAAACATGCTTCTATCTCAAAATGTGTGAAAATTGTGGAAGAATTTCACCTTAATTTAAAACTTTTGGTGCAAAGTAAATTATAGATTATCATTCCTAAGGCCTCTTTTAATTCATGGATTGTCACAATCTCAAGTTCATTTGTAGCCTAAGGTGCTAAAACTTCAGAGTTCCTATGGGAGGTAGTGAGTCCACCCTAACTAGGTTGGAGATTCTTCTATTAACTTCAAGAAGCCTCTTTCTCATATGAATTTATTTATTAGTAGCTCATTTCATGAAAGAAACCCAAAATTAAGAACTTAACACAAGCATCATCACTATACCCTAAATTGTACAAGAAATGCAAAGAGCATTAGCATAATCAAATTTTTCTACACACTTTAACCCTAAACCCTAAACCCTCAAACCCTAAGCCTGGAGTGTAGAAACTCCTACATAAAGATTAATATCCCACTTTCTACAAATACCTTAAACAAAATCAACATTACCAATCGGCTTCTATAACCTAGAAATTCCAACATAAAGATTATCCGACTTTGTACAAATACCCAAAAAATTCTATGACAAAACCCAACATAATGACTAGCTTCTAAAACCTCTTCCTTGAATGTACTAAAAGCCCATGCAAAAGTCCCAATTTTCTATCTAAGGGGCAAAAACTCCTTGCACTTTGATCATTCAATCACATGGCACAAGGTACTTGTGACTAATTTGGCACATTATGTATGTGCAAGTTGTCCAAGAGCAGAAGAAAGAATCTCCCAAACCTACAAATAAATTACACGAAGTTTTTTTTTATTAAGTTCTTACACATTGAACAAAAGTTATGAAAAACTACACAATATCTTCAAGCGGTGTGGTAACCAGTTGGAGCCCATTAGGAGTATCAATGGAAGGGCATTTCTGGATGTAAGGCACAATGTCAGTGAAGTTCCTCCCTGTGAAGTTGAACTTGCTACGATCATGAGGGCAGAAATATGAAAAGTCTGGATCCTGGTAACAAGGATCGACCGTATGACCTCGAGTACATGGATATAAATTGCTATTGTCCCTGAATTCTAAGAACCATGGAGTCAAAGCTCCATATGCTTGTGCTAATCCACCAAATGTGGACAATGGGCTCACAAACAAATGGTCAGATAAGCTTAACGAGATCACCTCTGCAAGAGCTTGGTTGTCTTCTTCCACTCCCGATCCCTGGACACTACTGCGTGTGAGTTGCACCACACCTATCACCTCGCCTGACGATGGTGGGTTTCGATTGTAGAGCTCAGTGAGATGATCGTGCAGATCTGGGAACAAGGAGGTGACTAAGATTGAGATAGCAGCAGGTCTGAGCTCATGTGACACTGCAGTGTTTGAATTTGTAGTACTAGTATTGTTGATTGCTTGATTGTCAACATCATCAACAACATTGCGGCTACCCACAGTAGTACTAACCCTCGATTGAACTAACGTTGTGGGCTTTGGGTTGTTCACATCTGGAAGAATGCCATTCTTCCAGGCACATTGCATGAACTTGGTGTTAATTGTGGTGTGGAGTTGGTTAAATTGTGTCTCACCATTGCGGTACCGGATTTGGATCCCTACACGGCGGTCAGCAGGTTCAAGGTACATACGATTGGTTTGCAAGACTCGTTTCCACACCGTATCAGATGGGAGCATGGTAGAGCGAACTAGGTGTGTAACCGCCATCCGATCAGGGAATATGTCCTCCAACACAGTGCGAAACATCGGGATGGCAAAAAGCTTTGGAAGGAAATACAAGCAGCTGGTGAAGTATTGCCACGGGACTTTGGTATAAATCCTCTGCTCTCGATCACAGAAAAATCTCTTCACTGGATGACACCACCCAGCCACTCGAACTGCAAAGAGTGAGCTTTTGTGATGATAAGCCCAATTCAGACCAGTACTGACACTATCAAGCTCCTGCTCGAACTTGTCAGGTGAGGTCCAAAGATTGTCATGGGTTTCCACAGGGGTGAATCTTTCACCTGGATCTACTCTCCATGAAGATCCTTCAAAAGGCTCACATATGACTTCCGGGAGCAGAGAAGCACGAGTCACAAGCAAAACTCGTTGGGTGAGCACAGCATACAGAAGCACAGCAACCGTGGGCAAGATCTTGTTCCCTAATCCTGCCCACCATGGACCACCTGCTACCACAAACTTGCATCCCGGGGTGCTGTTCTTGCTGAGGAAGATGTTGGTGAGGTCATCCCCATACTTCTGGATGCAAGTGCGATGAAGCTTGGTATACTCTTCAAGTATTGCATCCCACTTGGCATTTCGCTCCACATGCCTGACAAATTTTCTCCTCTTGTAGAGAGGTTCCAATCCTACCCTACTACTACATTTATTTTTCTCTTGCCACTCCTTCCTCTCTGCTTCAGAGAATTCGACTTCAGGTTCACCATTTAATGCTTCTGTTGTTGCTTTCCGGATCGCCTCTATAAGAGATGGCGCATCAAGAATGGGGGCTTCGGGAAAGGGTTCCTCCAGTACCCCATCTTCACCTATCAAGAAATGTGGGTAGATACTTGTACCCAGTTGCACACGAGGAATATAGTCCCCCACTGATACGAATGTGCACAAGAGAAGAAAGCTGACCAACCCTAATGCACTCACCAATGTGAATGCTGCACAACATGAGATCCTTCCTGGGAGAACTTTCTTAGCCATCGAAAGTGGTTTTCTAGCCATGATGATTGTAAAGTAATAATATTACTGACAATCTTGTCCTTCTGATGTCCTCCTGTGGCTTTGGATGTTGAATACGACTTGAGCCATATGACCATATTGGTGTCAAGGTTCATCAATGTTCTGCCATCGTCCTTCTCTTCCCTGCCCCTCGTAAGTCTCTCTTCTACCAAATGACCACAGCAAACATCACATTTCAATATTAGAGCACCAACCAATTTCGAAAACTCAATTGGTGATGCATGCCAGATTTCAGATCGTACTTCTTCAACAACTCATCATTTGTGCAAACTCTGAGGGAAGAAGAAGAAGAAGTGTACATGTCCACCACCTATGGTACTCTATGCAATGTTACAAGCATATTGGAACAGGGTTTTAGAATGGAAGACACCAAACAGAAAACAGAAAGAGAAGGTCATACCTCAAACTGAATGACATTGACATACTGGCAAGAGGTTGAATGCATAGGATAGGCATGAGACTCCACAGCAAAACCATTGAGATAACAAAGCTCACACAACCGGGCTCAAACTCCTCTATCTATTCAGCCTGCATCCACAATGTACAGCAGCAATTATTGAGAAGCATTGTGCACCAATATTTTGACTAGTTATTAAACTTCATGGATACAAAAGATTTCACAAAAAAAACACCGCAGTCCACAATCAAGAGATACAGAGAGACAGAGAGAAGTGTTTAGTAGTATGAAATCTATGATCATCAAAGGAAGATCCATCACAGATGAAAAATCTCCCCCTTTTACGAGACACCATTTGACCACTATTTGCATTGGAGTGGGGGGCTTTCGAAGGTTGATTATCTTCTGATTATTTTGGCACAATAATCGATTATTTCTATGAATGACGTAATCAACCTTTGAATCCCCTTATTGGCTAATTTGCCCCATTAATCATATGCAACACCAACCAAGTGTCAGATCCGTTGTTCTGTGTCTGGAGAAAGCAAGAACTACACGAAAACCTATTTAGCAGCTGGTTAGAAGGAACCATCTGGATGCTTGATGACTGAGTAACTGCAATTTTTGGGAAAAAAAAAAAAGGAAGGGGGATTGAAGGCAAATGGATCTCTGCACCTGTTAGAGTTTGTTCTAGGTTGCATCCGATGCAAGCTTTTACACTGCTGAAAGAGAAAAGATCTGAGTGTCAAGCTTTGACATGATCATGTGGGCCTGGGTGATGAAATTGTTCTAGCTGCATCCAGTAGTACCACCACGGGCATTTTTAGTGCTCACAACAACATTTACTAGGTTAGAAGCTGGTTGAAGCTGGTCCTCATACAACAGATAACACCTGCCCATGTCTATCAGCCTCAAACATGCAATACAGGACGTAGAAAGAAAGAAAGAAAGAATCCAAATGAGGCAATGACCCCAACGACAGCCGCATGACTTCCAGTTGCACACCTCTTTCAAGGGCATGAGCAGTAACCATGATTCACATGTCTAGCTGCAGCTTGCAGCTGAAACTGCAACCATTCTCCACAAGACACAAACGAATCCAACTATAAAATGAAGTAAAACAAACCAACCCAGACAAGCGTTGAAGATGTGTGTCTTTTATATATGCACATGGGTAGTAGCTTCAGCTAAAGATCAAGAAGGACTGAATCCAGCTGTTCAGCTGAATCCTCGCTTCTCACTGGAGCTGATGAGTCCAATCCCATAGTCCACCTCCAGGATAGGCAAGTTTCATAGCTAGCTCATCCTACAAAAAGCCAAATCAGGGGTTTTGGAAGGAGCAGCTAGGAAACCCTGCCATGGTCCATATCATGACAAGATCCCATTAGCTTCAACTCGAATGGACTACTTGTGTGAGCTACCACCGCACTTGTGTTATGATGTGCAAAGCACTCCATTTCATAAACTCCATATGCATACAAAAGGTGGTGATCATGAGAGTTTTATGCAGTGTGAAGACGCACCTAGCGTGATCAGTAACAGCGGCACTTTCTTCTCCCCACCCGAAAAGCTAGCAACTTTCAGGAACAACCCATCACCCCCAACTTCCTTCGCCAGTCAGATTGCCAGGATTCCAGCGCCGAAAAAACTAAGAACCCCCTTTTTGCTTTTTCTTTTTCTTTTTCTTTTCCAAAACAGTTTGATCCCACCCCCACAAAAGCAACTACAATATATACATTCTTCCCTCAGATCAGATCATCACCAACCACACAGTAAGCAAAGCTCCAACCTTTGGACATTTGGTAGTAGCAGCTGGCTGGAATAATCATGACCATCAGTATCACCTCACCTCACCTCACTAAAAAGATTCTGAACTGTGTCTGTCTCTCTCTCCTTTGAGTCGTGTGTGCAGATTTCAAGAGATTAAACTCTAGAGATCGGATTTCAACCTCCACTAGGGCTTGGTTTGAGGAAACCCAAGACATTCAAAATATCATACAAGGGAAATGATCTAGTCCCAACTTCTCAGAGAGAAGAAGAAGAAGAAGAAGCGAGAGAGACACGGAAATATGAGAGAGAGAGAGAGAGAGAGAGAGAGAGAGAGCTTGGATAAACTGGGGAGCAGAAGAGGGGGTGCAAAAAAAAAGTCAGGAAGGGAGTGGGGGGTAAACTGAGGAGCAAGAAGACGGACAAAAAACAAAAAGCATGGAGTTTGGATAAACTTGGGAGCAGAAGAGGGACAAAAACAAAAAGGCAGGGAGTTGGGTAAACTGGGGGAGCTTGCAAGTTTGTTAATGAAAAGAGCGAGAGCGAGAGAGAGCGAGAGAGGAGAGAAGAGAAGAGAAGAGAAGAGAAGGTTTGTGTGATTTGTGTGGAGTAGAGAGAGATGATGAGGCGGAGGAGCTTGGAACTTGGAACTTGTTGGGTGGATTTGTGCAGCAGAGGAGTTTGGAAGTGGGGATTGGTTCGAGGGACGAAGAAAAGAGGAACACGTGACGAGACTGACTTATTCGCAGTTGAATCATCAGTGGCTGCAGCGAAACAGCCGCCATTACTGCCACCTGCCTCCCCCAAACCTACCCCCCCCACCTCTCTCTCTCTACCTACCTACCAGTCTATACCTAGGCCAGGCCTCTCTGGACAGGTTCTACATACCTACCTACCTACCTGTCACAAACGGTGGGGGTGGACTGGGGTGGGTTGGGACCGTCACTTACCTACCTACCTACCTACCTACCCCTGGAAATTTCAGCCGGTGTTTCTTCTGGCCAGGTTACAACTACTAGTGTTTTTTTTTTTGGGGGAAATTTTTTTTGTTTGTAGCCAAAGTGGCAATTATCCATAGGAAGATGAAGAAAATAGTGGCGTGGTGTGGCGATCATCTTGGGTAATCTTTTAGCCAATTTATCTGGCTATAAACCAAATATGAAGTACAAATCCTTTAATCATTTTTTGGCTACACATTTTTTTAAAACCAAGTATAGAAATCTGATGATTTTTAATACAGTTTCTTTTTTTTTTTAACCTCACTTCTGGGCTATTGGAAAACTTCAAAAGTCACTTGATTTTGAATTTTTGAATTTTTGAATTTTTAATTTTCCTTTTTGGCGAAATTATAAACCAATTTTTAAAAAAAAGGTTGGATACAACTTATAACTATCACAACACAAATGGTGGATGTGTACCCCCAAAAAAACTCTTGCAAAAACATGACATGCCATTGCCTTGTCTCATGGCAAATAAGTAAGTCTAGAGAGTGGGTATAGAGTTCAGGATCATCCATAGGAAGATGTAAAACAACTTGGTGATCATCACTAGGAAGATTTAACCACATATGAAGTAGAAATCTTTTAATCATTCTTCTATATTTTTGGCTGCATATTGAAAATCAAATATAGAAATCTGGCTATTTTTTTATGGTTTTTTTTTTTCCCTCTCACTTATTATCATTGAAACCCTTCAAAAACATTTCATTTCTGAATTTTGAAATTTTTGTAATTTTTAATCCCACTTTTTGACAAATTTTCCCTAATTATATAACCAAAAAAAAAAGGTTGCCCTTTTAGGGTTTGGTCAATTTTGGTTTGGACTTCCTATTGATTAGGTCTAGCAAGGTGAAACCATTGACAAGCTAGGTGTCTCAATTGGCCAAACCATGCTTACTTTTTAATGTTAACAATTGTTAAAAGTAAACAAAACTAGTTCACCTTATTGATTAAATTTACACAATTGGCACCTATATTGAATGGTTGATTTAGCATGAAAAATTTGTACATTAGAAGGGAGAACAAGATATAAAATTGTTTAACATATAGCTTTCGCATCAGGTTCTCAATGTTGTTGGTATGTTAATAACCCCTATGACCTTAAGTCATTTCTTGCTTGTTTCACCTCTCCTTGTTGTTTTTGTGGTTGTAGTGTTTTAAATTTGTTTAAAGAACAAATTATCGCATGGGTGTTGAGTTTCATTTTTAAAAAATTGGTTGAACTAACATTCTACATTGAAAATCTATTAGGTTAAAGTTTTGTGAAAGATTTTTGTAGAATCTCATTGAATTCAACAAGTGTTTGGCGTGCATACAAAATTTCCTTTTTTTAGATGATTTTGTTTGTATTTTGAGTTATAAAGGTTATGTGCATAACAAGTTTACTCAGGTTTTCGCATCCGTTGATAATTCTATTGTATTGTGGTGCACAAGTCAAATAGTTATTTTAAAAGGTCTTTGAAAGTGTAACCTAAATGAATGCATGGATAATGAAAAAATAGTCAACATGTAAAGGAAGGGAAAAGGAAAAGAAGTGAAAAGTGTGATTGTTCAAAATGTGTGTCAATGATAAGTTTGTTGGTAGTTTATGTGCATGTTGTGTGTTGTATCGCGTGGAGATTTTTGGTAAGGTGTTGAGTGGAAAAGCTAAGAGATGGTGGCAATTTTTATATGTTGTTGGTTTTAAGCATTCAATGAAAATGTTTTCATTGCTACTCTAAACAAGAACTTGGTTAGATATGTTGCAATGGAAAACACACTAAGAAAGATAAAAAGGGTTTGAAAGTGTGATGATGCTAGCAAAATTTCAAAGGGGTTTTTTAACATTTATATATGTGTTTATGGTTTTGATAAAATTGTGCGTTCAAACTTTACATAGAGGTTATTAACAAAATATGAATTTTCATTGCACAATGCTAACAATGGAAACATGACCTTTAAAAATGCATAAAGCTTGCCCAAAGAAATGATCTTGAAAGTGATGATTTGTAGTGAAGAAATGTTCAAGTTCAATTCACATATTTACTAAGTCTATCAAATAGTGAAAGAACATATCATGGCTTTGGCAAGTTGTTTAGTGATTATAAGAAACCTTCATGTTTGAAATTTGAAAAAAAAAAAAATTGGAATGATTATTTAATTCCCAACATTTTCAAAAAAACATGCACAAAAGGTTTTTCTGATTTTTTAATTTTCCAAAACTAAAATCAAATTAACAACACAAGTATGCACCTAAATATGGCATATTCACAATGACCCACTTAAGTATTCATTCAAAATCCAAGCCAAGATGTGATTCTACAAAAATGGAACATTACAATTTCTGAAATGTGAATGTGAAGAACTTTGCAAAATGGCTAGCAATTTCAAAGGGAAGCTAGGTTGATGTCAATGTTGGGCAAGATTCCCACATGTGAAACCCCCCCCACCTCTTTTGTTTGTGCATTTTCCAATGTGAGGAACAAGATTTAGTAATTAAAATCCCAATACACACATTTAGGGTTTGTTTCCATTAAATTATCGTGATCATAAATTCTTCGTGAATAACAATTTCTCATTGCATTTGTTCCATCTAGTTGTGCTTGAAATCACATCACACCTTTACAAATAAAACATTAAAAAATGTAAATTTATGTGAACTATGAATCAACCTATCAATCATCATAAGATGACATTTATCATCATTTTTTTGGGGATCATATGTTCACATAAGTTCCCACAAAAAACATTATGTATGAAATGTTTCTAATGTTCTTAACATTATTTACCTATAGTTCAATTGTATGGAACTCTCCAATTGAAATTGCATGTCCACGTAACAAGAAATAAGGTTCCATTTTGTATGGGTTTCCATTAAATTGTTGTGATCATATCATATTATATGTAATTGTGATCACAATAGTGTAATGGAACTTGAGACCTTTACTTTATCAAAAGTTTACCCAAATTTAATTGCTATATTATAAAAGGTTGTCAACACCAACGTCCTATATAGAACTCCAAGATGTTTTGGTTTGGCCATAGACCAAGTAAAAATAAGGTTGAAGTGGCCTTGGGAGGTTTGGGGGAACATCCTAGTTTGAATCAAAAAATGTTAGAATTTTTTTTTGGGATTGTGATGAAGATGAAAAGAAATGAACTAAAGATCACAAGCATGGTGAAAACAACAACAAAATGATGGGGTCACAAGGGATGGCAAAAATGAAGGGGATATCAATATGATGCCATGGATGATGTGATGAGCAACAAGAATGCAAGAAAAACAAATTTCCTAATGTTGTTCCTATTTCCACATTGGATACTTTATGCATTCTCTTGTCCCTTTCATTGTTCTTCTATCTCCCTCAACATTTTGGTGCCCTCCCATTGTTCCAATGTAATCCCTAGTGTGAGAAGTATGCTTAAATGTCTAGTTAAACTACAATATTATATTTATGTAAGAAATAAAAAAAGAGGTTGATTTTTTTAATCTCATGTTTTGACATTGAAAGACATGATATGGACCTCTTGAGACATGCTACAATGTCTTGGTTGTCCAAGACATCCCAAGAAACAACTTTACAATCAGCAAACCATTTGAAAACTTAAAAAAAAACCCACGTGAATAAAAAATGAAAGATTTTAAATTTTTATCACAATTATAGTTAATCAAGCATTTAGAGGTCAACACTATTTTCAATTACAATGTTTGCATCAATGAAATTTTCAAATAAATTCACAAAATAAATTCACCCAAGAAATCATGATAATTTTGTAAAGGGACAAATTTGCTTTTATTGACTGAAAAGAAAACACAAATAATGTAGTTGAACATATGTAAGGGTTTGTTGACTTTGAAGAGGTACCCACACTTAAGAAGGAGTATTAACTCAAGTTGAAAAAATGGTGGTAAGTTCAATTTTTGAAATAGAAATTTCATGCAGCCAATTAGTAGGCTCAACATGTAGTTGGGAGGGCAATGAGGCATGACTTAGTTTTTTTTATTGGACTTAACACCTACAACACCTTCCTAAATTGCTTAAATCTATTGGCATAAAAACGTAGTTTCATGGAGAGGCCTTTCCACGTCCTAACAAAGAGGGGTGGAATTGCAACCTATTCTTGATATTAGCAACCCACAACCAAGCATACTTAGCATAACAACAATCCAAGAATCTTGGCACATGAATCTCGTCAACATTGCTTCCACAACATGGACAACTAATGTCAACAAGGTGATTCACTTTTGTCCTCCATGTGTTGACATCGATTACCTTAAGGTAGAAGGACTATATATGAAAGCACTCTCTTTCATGATCTCCATGATTTCCACACTTCATTTTAGTTGGAGAGGAACAAAGAATGAACTTGGTAAGGTATCTTGCCACTAGTGTTTCAGCAATTGGCTTCAAAAGTGTGTATCCCGGAATAATTCTGTGCCCATTTTCACTTGTGTATTCAAAGAAGATCATGGTTGTCATCCCATCAAGAACGAATTTTCATATTCAGCTGAATATCCTCCAAGCATCCACAACATGAGTGTCAAAACATTGCTTTTGTAAACGAACGAACGAACGAACAAGACTATTGAATTGATTTTGTATAGCACCACACCAAGTTCTAGCTTTGTAATCAATCTATATACACATATAGCTAGACCAAAAGAGCTTCAAGGATATGCCAATGTGCATGTACTGCAAAAAAGAGAAGAAGAAGGAGCCACTCATGAGTGTCTGGGTATGATGAATAAGCCAGCCTATTTAGTTAATTTAAAAACCCTAAACTCTGAACATTTTGCAGTGCCACCAGCTGTTCTGTTGTCAGAGATAATTGGCACAAAAGACCAAGCCCCCCCCCACATGATGAAAACTTTGCAAGCTGGTGAAGAAGATGTCATGAGACCAAAAATTTGGGAAGATTTGGAACTTTTTTTTTCTAGTGTAAAATTTCATCTAGTTTTGCTAATATTTTTGGGAAAAAAAAAGTGGGAAAAAGTGGGTTTTATTTTTTGCTAGTGTAAAATTTATTTGTCAATTTTTTTTCTTATTTTTTTGGGGAAAAAATATTTTCAAGATTTTTCCATTTCAAGAAATTGGGGAAAAACAAACTCCTGGTGATGGGACCTGCTGCACAAGGCTTTGGCTGGCAGCTGGTTGCAGTTATCCTCAAGCTACACAG
>Ga0116228_10000424_pt1 | contig 31831 bp, 26 predicted proteins | sample S1TSphfallax_2_FD_89694 | JGI IMG/M metagenome (GOLD analysis project Ga0116228, IMG submission 89694) | Host-associated microbial communities from peat moss isolated from Minnesota, USA - S1T2_Fc - Sphagnum fallax MG | ecosystem: Host-associated > Plants > Peat moss > Unclassified | place... | reverse complement strand
TTGCGCGAGCGCATGGCGCATCGCGCACTCGGCTTTTCCGACGACGATATGACCCGCCTGCTCGCCGGCGCCGGCCTGCGCGTCGAGGCGGCCGTGTCCGTCCCCGGCCCGCTGACGGTCCGCATCTGGCGCGCCGGCGCCGCCCAACCTGTTGCCAAGCACGCAGATCATTTTGAGGACGCATTATGACCGATTCCATCCTGCAAGCCCTGCGCGACCGCGTTCTGCTGTGCGACGGTGGCACCGGCAGCCGCGTGCAGGTTATGACCTTGGACATCGAACGTGATTATTGGGGCCAGGAAAATTGCACCGAGGTGCTCAACCTGTCGCGCCCCGACCTGGTGCGCGAACTCGCGCACGGCTATTTTTCCGCCGGCTCCGATATCGTGCAGACCAACACATTCGGTGGCTCGCCGATTACGCTGGCCGAATTCGGGTTGCAGGATCGCGCCTACGACATCAACAAGATCGCCGCCGAACTGGCGCGCGAGGCGGCGGCCGAATTCATCGACGGCCGCACCCGGTTCGTGCTCGGCAGCGTCGGGCCCGGCACCAAGTTGCCAACCCTCGGCAATATCGATTACGATACGCTCGAGGCGGCGCTGGCCACCCAATGCCGCGGCCTGATCGCCGGCGGGGTGGACGGCATATTGATCGAAACATGTCAGGATACGTTGCAAATCAAGGCCGCCGTCAACGGCGCCAAGATCGCCCGTGCCGAGGCCGGCCGCAGCACGCCGATTTTCGTACAGGTGACGGTGGAAACCACCGGCACATTGCTGGTCGGGCCGGATATCGCCGCCGCGGCCACCGTGGTGCAGGCACTGGACGTTCCGCTCATGGGCCTCAATTGCGCCACCGGCCCGCAGGAAATGGCCGAACACGTGCGCTGGCTGTCGCAAAACTACCCAGGCCTGATCAGCGTGCAACCAAATGCCGGCCTGCCCGAACTGGTCGATGGCAAAACCCACTACCCGCTGGGTGCCGCGGAAATGGCCACCTGGGTGGAACGCTTTGTTGCCGAAGACGGCGTAAACCTCATCGGCGGCTGTTGCGGCACGGATATGACCCATATCGCCGCCCTCGATGCGATGCTGCGGAGCCGTGGCGGCTATCGTCCGGCGCCGGTCGAGCGGCGCGTCGTATGGGTGCCGTCGGTGGCAAGCCTGTACGGGCAGGTGCCCTTGCGGCAGGAGAACAGCTTTTTCTCCATCGGCGAACGTTGCAATGCGAACGGCTCAAAAAAGTGGCGCCAGCTGCAGGAGAAAGGCGATTGGGACGGCTGCGTCGCCCAGGCGCGCGAGCAGGTCGCCGAGGGCTCCAATTCGCTCGACGTCTGCACCGCCTTCGTCGGACGCGATGAAATGTCCGAAATGAACGAGGTGATCCGCCGCTTCACCAGTTCGGTGAATTCCCCGCTGGTCATCGACAGCACTGAAACGCCGGTGATCGAGGCGGCGCTCAAGCTGCATGGCGGCAAGCCGATCATCAATTCGATCAATTTCGAGGATGGCGAGCGTGCCGCCGCCGATCGCCTCATTCTAGCCAAGCGCTTCGGCGCCGCGGTCATTGCGCTGACCATCGACGAAGAAGGCATGGCCAAAACGCCGGAGCGCAAGCTGGAAATCGCCACGCGCCTGGTCGATTTCGCCTGCAACAAGCATGGCCTGCCGCAAAGCGATCTATTGATCGATCCGCTGACCTTCACCATCGCCACCGGCAACGAGGACGACCGCAAGCTTGCGGAATGGACCTTGGAAGGGATCCGCCTCATTGCCGAGAAATTCCCCGATGTGCAAATCATCCTGGGGTTGTCGAATGTCAGCTTCGGCCTCAATCCCGCGGCGCGCGGCGTGCTGAACAGCGTGTTCCTCGATCACGCCGTGCGCGCCGGCATGACCGGCGCCATCGTCCATGTCAGCAAAATCCGCCCCCTGCATCTGATTGCCGAGGAGGAAGCTCGCGTCGCCGACGACCTGATCTTCGACCGGCGCGCGGAAAACTATGATCCGTTGCAGCGCCTGCTTGAATTGTTTGCCGACCGCAAGGCTGCCGCCGCCACCAAGAAAGTCCGCTCGGAGACGGTCGAGGGACGACTACGCGACCGCATCGTCGACGGCGACCGCAAGGGTCTGGAGGACGAACTCGCGAACGCCATGGAGGCACACTCGCCGCTCAACATCATCAACAACATCCTGCTCGGCGGAATGAAAATCGTCGGCGACCTGTTCGGCGCCGGCAAAATGCAGTTGCCGTTCGTGCTGCAAAGTGCCGAAACCATGAAGGCCGCCGTGGCCTATCTGGAGCCCTTCATGGAACGGGCGGAGGGCCAGGAAAAAGGCACCATCGTGCTCGCCACCGTGAAGGGCGACGTGCATGATATCGGCAAGAACCTGGTCGATATCATTCTGACCAACAACGGCTATCGCGTGGTCAATCTCGGCATCAAGGTGCCGCTGGCCGATATGCTCACCGCGGCGCGGGACAACCATGCGCACGCCATCGGCATGTCGGGGCTGCTGGTGAAATCCACCGTGGTCATGCGCGAGAACCTCGAGGAAATGTCGCGCCAAGGGCTGGACATTCCGGTGCTGCTCGGCGGCGCCGCGCTGACGCGGAATTACGTGGAAGATGATTGCGTCCGCTCGTATGCTTGCGGCCGCGTCGCCTATGCCCGCGACGCGTTCGACGGGCTGCATTTGATGGACCGCGTCACCGGCAACGCGTTCGACGATTTCCTCAGCGCTATCCAGGCGAAACGCTCCGGCAAGGCACGCAATAATTCGCGCACCTTGGGCCGCGCCGACGAGCGCGCCTTCCGGCCTGTTGACGTGCTGGCGGTGCGCGAACGCCGCCGGCGCCTGACGCACGACACGCCGGTGCTGGAACCGCCGTTCTGGGGGCCGCGCGTTCTGGAAGCGGCGCCGAAAGCGGTGGTGCCGTTCATGAACGAACGCAGCCTGTATCAATTCCAGTGGGGTTTCCGCAAGCAGGGCCGCACCTTGGACGACTTCATCGGCTGGGCCAAGCAGGAATTACGGCCGGTGATGCGGCGCATGCTGACCCTGTGCGAGGCGGAAAACATCCTCCGTCCGCAAGCCATCTACGGCTACTGGAAGGCGGCCGGCCAGGGCAACGACCTGATCCTGTTCGAGCAGGACGGTAAAACCGAAGCCGCCCGCTTCGCTCTGCCGCGCCAGCCGCGCGAGGACGGCGAATGTATTGCCGATTTCTTCCGCGACATCGACGACGAGGTGCGCGACGTCATCGGCCTGCAGGTCGTCACCGTGGGGCAGAAGGCAAGCGACGTCGCGCGCCTGTGGTTCGAGGATAATCGTTACCAGGACTATCTCTATTTGCACGGCCTGTCGGTTGAAATGGCCGAGGCAATGGCCGAATACGTCCACAAGCGAATCCGCGCGGAGCTTGGTTTTTCCAGCGAGGACGATCGCGACATGGAAAAGATGCTGTCGCAAGGCTACCGCGGCTCGCGCTACAGCTTCGGCTACCCCGCATGCCCGAAACTGGAGGACCAGACACAGATACTCTCGCTGTTGCAGGCGGAACGTATCGATGTATCGCTATCCGACGAATGGCAGTTGCACCCGGAACAGTCCACCAGCGCGATCGTTGTGCTCAATCCGAAGGCAAAATATTTTTCGGTATAGAAGCCAGGGAAGGAAGCAGTTCTTTCTTAAGAAAGAAGAACCAAAGAACTTTTATTTTTTAGTTCGGCCGATCAACAGAGAACAGGGGTTTTTTGGTTCTTTTTTCAAAAAAAGAACTGCTTCCTTCGCGTAGCATTCCGTTCGCGCCCATGCGCTCGGCATAACCAGCCCCTTGACACACTCGCCGGCAGGATTTAGCAGGCTGCACCAGCGTCAGTTGTATAATACGGGAAGTGCTATAAGAACCTGTAAAATCTTCCCGGGAGAACCGCCCATGTACTCGCCCAAACTCGTTATTGGCTGCCTTGCGCTGACGTCATGGCTTATGGCCAGTGCAGCGAACCCGGCCCAGGCAGTCCCGGCCTTCAAGCACGTCGTCATCGTGTTCCAGGAAAATCGCACCCCGGACAATATTTTCGGTAGCAATCCGACTTTCGAACCGGGTGTCGATATCGCGTCGAGTGGCGTGAACTCGAAGGGCCAGGTGATACCGCTCACGCCCCTTCCGCTCGACGACTGCTATGATGTTGGCCACAGCCACACATCGTTCGAGTTGGCGTTACAAGGCGCCGACCTCGTTCCGATCATACCGAAAGGAAAAGGTTGCCAGGTGCCAGCCAACCCGCAGTTCAAGTATGCGGATAATTCTACCGGGCAGATGCAGCCGTATTTCGATATCGCGACGAACTACGGCTTTTCCAACCGAATGTTCCAGACCAACCAGGGGCCGAGTTTTCCGGCGCACCAATTCATCTTCGGCGGCACCTCGGCGCCGACCACGAACAGTCCGCTGTTCGCCTCGTCAAACTTGAGCAAGAAGCACATTTCTGCCGGCTGTCTTGCGCCGCCGCATGTAACGGTTCAAGTGATTGATGGATACGGTAGCGAAACGAGCAACCCTCCGGTCTATCCCTGTTTCGAGCATCCAACCCTGACCGACCTGCTTGAAAGCGCCTCACCGACAATCAGTTGGCGTTACTACTCGCCGAAACCCGGCACCATATGGAACGCCCCCAACGCCATCGAACATATCTGCCAGCCGAACAAGCGTCACACCCGTTGTGAGGGCGAGGACTGGAAAAACGGCAACGTTTCGCCCCGCCATTCCCGCAAGGCGCTGCAGGATATCGAGAACTGCCACCTGCAAGAGGTCACCTGGGTCATTCCGGGAGCCGGTGAGTCGGACCATGCGGGCGTCAACAAGGGCGCCGGGCCGGCCTGGGTCGCTTCGATCGTCAACGCCATCGGCCAACAGAAAACCTGCGCCGGCGGCGACACTTACTGGAACGACACCGCGATCATCGTCACTTGGGACGATTGGGGCGGCTGGTTCGACCATGTGCCGCCGTTCGCCATCAACATCCAACCCAACTCGCCTCCTGCGTGGGGCGACGGTTATACATACGGCTTCCGGGTGCCCATGCTGGTGGTTTCGGCATATACGCAGGCCGGCATCGTCAGCAATCAAATACACGATTTCGGCAGTATCCTTTACTTCATCGAACAGAACTTCCACCTGGGCTTCATTGGACCGGGCCAGACGATCTATAGCAACTATGCGGATTACCAGGCGCAAAGCCGGGGTGCGCTGCAGGAGTTCTTCACTCTCAATGCGCCACGAAAATTTATGCCGATCCCAGCAAAGATGACGGCGCGGGACTTCATCAATGAGCCAGAATCGAAGGAAGATCCGGACGATGACTAATACGCAGGCGGTGTTTATCAGGCTCTAAGCAAGGAAGCAGTTCTTTTTTTGAAAAAAAGCACCGAAAAACTTTTGCTTTTTATGCGCCGCTCGGCTCAACATAATGCTCGGCTACGAATTTCTCCAGCCAGTGAATCGTATAATCGCCAGCCTGGAACTGCGGATCCTCTACGATACGCTGGTGCAACGGTAACGTGGTCTTGATGCCCAGCACGGCGAATTCCTCCAGCGCGCGGCGCAGGCGCGCAATCGCTTGCGGCCGCGTCGGCGCGTGCACGATCAGCTTGGCGATCATGCTGTCATAATAAGGCGGCACGAAATAGCCGGCATACAAGGCGGAATCGACCCGTACGCCGAGGCCGCCGGGCGCGTGATAGGCCTGAATGCGGCCGGGCGTCGGCATGAAGGTTTCCGGATCCTCGGCATTGACCCGGCACTCGATGGCATGGCCATCGAACGTCACGTCGTCCTGCGTGTAGCCAAGCGGCTCCCCCGCGGCGATGCGGATCTGCTCACGCACCAGATCGATGCCGCAGACCATTTCCGTCACCGGATGTTCCACCTGCAGCCTGGTGTTCATTTCGATGAACGCGAACTGCCTGTCCTGGTAGAGAAACTCCAAGGTTCCGGCGTTGCGGAAACCGAGTTCCTTCAGCGCCGTGGTCGCGGTGGCGCCGATGTCGTCGCGCTGCGCCGCGGTCAAGGCGGGCGAGCCCGCTTCCTCGAGGATTTTCTGGTGGCGCCGCTGCAGGCTGCAATCGCGTTCGCCGAAATGCACCACATGGCCATGATTGTCGGCCAGGATCTGTAATTCGATGTGGCGCGGCCGGTCGAGATATTTCTCGAGATACACTTCATCGTTGCCGAACGCGGCGCGTGCCTCCGTGCGGGCGACCTGCCAGGCCTCCGCCAATTCGTCCTCGCGTTCGGCCACCTTCATGCCACGTCCACCACCGCCGGCGGCTGCCTTGATCAGCACCGGGTACCCCACGCGCGCGGCAACTTCGCGTGCCGTTTCCAGGTCCGCCAACGCGCCATCCGAGCCCGGCACCAGTGGCACGCCAAGCCGCGTCATTGCGGCCTTGGCGGTGATCTTGTCGCCCATCATGCGAATATGATCCGCACTCGGACCGATAAAGGTCAGCCCATGCGCCTCCACCATTTCGGCAAACGCGGCATTTTCCGACAGAAAGCCGTAGCCCGGATGGATCGCATCCGCACCGGTGACATGCGCCGCCGACAGGATCGATGCCATATTGAGATAGCTGTCGCGCGCCGATGGCGGCCCGATGCACACGCTTTCGTCCGCCAGCCGCACATGCATGGCTTCCGCGTCCGCCGTCGAATGCACGGCCACCGTGGGGATGCCCAATTCGCGGCACGCGCGCTGCACCCGCAGCGCAATCTCGCCGCGATTTGCGATCAGGATTTTTCCAAACAGCGGTCTGGGCATCAGCTTTCAGCTATCAGTGGAAAGTCAGGCAAGCGCATGAATACCTCTTAGCTGAAAGCTGAAAGCTGAAAGCTGAAAGCTGACCGCTGACGCCTGACGCCTCAGTCGATCACCATGAGCACCTGGCCGTATTCCACCGGCACGGAGGATTGCGCCATAATCCGGGTGATGGTGCCCGACCGTGGCGCCTTGATTTGATTGAAGGTTTTCATCGCCTCGATGAGCAGCAAGGTCTGGCCCGCGGCCACGCTCTGGCCGGCGGTGACAAACGGCGGCGCACCCGGCTCCGGCGACAGGAAGGCGACGCCCACCATGGGGCTCTTCACCGCGCCGGGGTGCTGCGCGTAATCCTCGGTGCCGTCCGCGTTCGCAATCGGCACCTGACCGCCGGCGCTCGCGGCAGTCGTCGCCGCCGGCGCCGCGGCCGGCACTACAGCGGCGACTTGTGCCGGCGCGCGCACCACGCGGATGCGGCTATCCTTCTCGGCGATCTCGATTTCGGTCAGCCCCGTATCCTGCAGGATCTGCGCGAGCGTCCGGATCGCCTCGGTATCCACCGGGAGACGGTTCATTGATCCTCGTCCAGTATGATTTCGGCGATCGCGGTCAGCGCCAGGCCGTAGCCCCGTATGCCAAGCCCGCAAATCACGCCATTGGCCGCGCGCGACACCAGCGAATGGCGCCTGAAATCCTCGCGGGCATGAATGTTGGTCAAATGCACCTCCACCACCGGCAACTCGGCCGCCAGCAGCGCATCCATCAGCGCAATCGACGTGTGGCCATAGCCGCCGGGGTTAATCACGATGCCGCGCGCACGATCGCGACACTCCTGCACCCAGGTGATCAGCTCGCCCTCATGGTTGGTCTGGCGAAAGTCGATGGCCAATTCCAGCGCCTTCGCGGTATCCGCGCACAAGGCCTCCAGGTCGTCGAGCGTCGCCGCGCCATACAGCGTGGGTTCGCGCGATCCGAGCATGTTGAGATTTGGGCCGTTGAGCACGGCAACAAGGGGCAAAGGCATGGAACGCGCGCGTTAGCACGTGCGGCATGAAGTGGCCAGCGAGCGGTCAGGGCTAAGGAAGAACGTTGCTTTTTGAAAAAAAGGAACCAAAAAACGTTTGCTCTGCTAGCCTTCCTTACTTCTTGAGAGCCGACACCTGAATGCGCCTTAGTATCTGTCCGGGTAAAGTCGTGACGGCCCGGCAGTTGACGTGGTTTTGCCGAGCACCGGAGCGGAATGGCCGCTTGGCCATGAGCACCGGAGCACAGGAAAACCGCGCCCCGCGTGTGGAGCGCGCATTCGCACGACTGGCCGCCAGCGCGGCTTTCTCAAGCAATGCCGCACTCGTCCATGAGATCGAGGACGGGTGCGGCGCGCAGCAGCAGGCCCACGACCGGAGCCATGAGAGAGCTTGCGGTGGCCGGCAGATCCATGGGGCGATCCGTATCGATTTGTATTCGGTGGTCCGGCAGCAAACGCATGCGCCAGCCGGGGGGAAGATTGCGACCCAGCTTCCGCAGAAAAGCCATCGTCGCGTCCCGCCGCCCGGCGCCGGCCGACGTGCTGGGCAGGCGTCCGATCGGCACGCTCAGACTCATGCCACTCTGCCGGATTCGCACAGCGAACCGACGTTCCCGCCACATGAACGTGAAACCAGGCTCGCTGCTCGGCTGGCGCAGCGTCAGATGGCCGTTCTCCTGCACAAGAAATGGCCCGAGCGGGATAGAGGTCGTGACCATGCGCGGCTCCGGACATGCAATGGCACACCTTGACCCTATGGTCGTAAAGCCTTCATGAACCGCGTCGCATGAGTTTGCTCGCGACCATGGCCGCCGTGGTGGCCCCGCCGCACCGGGCCGGCCGGCCGTTTATCGCCGCCGGCGCCGCCATCGCGGTTTTTGGTCTTTTCACCTGGCACACTCTCATCGGCGCCGGTGTCGCCGTCGCCTTGGCATGCTGGTTCTTCTTTCGCGATCCCACGCGCGTGCCGTCGCCGATTCCAGGCGCCGTGCTGGCCGGCGCGGACGGCCGGATAACGCAGGTCGAGCTCACGGTTCCGCCCGCCGAGTTGGGCCTCGGCGTGGAGCCGCGCTGGCGCATCGCCACCTTCCTCAGCGTGCTGAACGTACACGTAAACCGCGTGCCGGTCAGCGGCAGCGTCACCAAGGTCGCCCACACCCGAGGCCGTTTCCTCAATGCCGCCGATCCCGCCGCCGGCGAGACCAATGAGCGCAATGCCATCCTGATCCGCCTGCCGGACGGGCGTGACCTCGCAGTCGTGCAAATCGCCGGCCTCATCGCGCGCCGCATTCTGTGCGACGTGCGCGCCGGCGACGAGGTGATCGCCGGCGCCCGCTTCGGCATCATCCGCTTCGGCAGCCGCACCGACATTTTCCTCCCGCCCGGCGTCACCCCGGTGGTAACTGTCGGCCAGACCGCGATTGGAGGCGAAACGGTGATGGCGCTTTTGCAGGCTGGATAGAGGCATGGACGGTTCCACCGGCCGGCGGCTGCGCCGCATCCGCCGCCGCCCACGCTTCAAGGGGCCTTCGTTCAACCAGGTTGTTCCCAATCTGGTAACGCTTCTCGGCCTTTGCGCCGGCCTGAACGGCATCCGCGATGCGCTCGACCAACGTTGGCAGCACGCCGCCGCCTTCGTGCTGGCGGCGGCTTTGTTCGACGCCGCCGATGGCCGCATCGCCCGCCTGCTGAAAGGTACCAGCCGCTTCGGCGCCGAGTTCGACAGCCTGGCCGACTTCTGTTGCTTCGGAATCGCGCCGGCCCTGATCCTGTACCTCTGGTCGCTCAAGGGCGCGGGCCGCTATGCCTTCATGCCCTGCGTGATGTTCGCGGTCTGCATGGCCTTGCGCCTCGCCCGCTTCAACGCGGCCATCGAGGGCTCGCCGAAACCGGCTTACGCGCAGAGCTTCTTCACCGGCGTACCCGCGCCGGCCGGCGCTGGTGTGGTGCTGTTCCCGCTGTTCCTGGGCCTCGAAGCGGCGGACCAGCACTGGTGGTATGTCGGTGCGGTGGCGCAACACCCGGCCTTCGTCGCCGCCGTGCTGGTCGGCACCTCGGTTCTGCTGGTCTGCACATTGCCGGTTTGGAGTTTCAAGAACTTCAAGGTGCCCAGCGAATACGTGCTGCCGCTGCTGCTCAGCACCGGCCTGATGGCGGCGCTGCTGATGGCCGACCCCTGGGCCGCGCTGGCCGCGTGCGGCGTAATCTACATCGGCATGCTGCCGTTCAGCCTGCGGAGTTTTCGGCGTCTGCGGAATGAGGCGGAGCAGGTGTAATCACCGACGTATTTATGTGCGTCTGGCCAGGCGGCGTGGCCGCCTTTCGCCCCGACCAGTTGGTAATCACCTCGTGCACGCCCCCGGCGGCTTCGGAAGCCACCGCGACCGCGACTTCGCCCCAGAAATGGTTCAGCGCACCGGCCGGGAAATCATGCCCCTGCGCCACATCGCCGGCGATCTTCCCGGTCGCGTCGGCAACTTGCCAGTGGATTTCCACCTGCTGCTCGCCGCCGGCCACATCGGTGATTTTCACAATACCACGCAGCAGGAAATCCGCCTCGGACTGGGTCCGCACAAGCTGGTCCCCGGTCTCCGGCAGCAGCCGGCGCATCTGTCCGGCCAAACTCACATTGCCGTCGCCCGGCGCTCCGAACACGCCGATCAGGTAAATCCGTGCCGGCCGATTATACAGGCTGTTCGGGTCGCTCTGCTTGATCGAGGCCTCGACCGAGCGCAGCAGCGACATCAGCTTCGGAGCCGCCTGCGAAGCGGCCTGGTTAATGGACGCCGGATCGCCTTCCGCCCAGGCGGAGGCAGGCACCGGAACGCCCGGCACGTTGCCGCGATCGTGGCCGCCACCATCCAGCAGTGTGTAGGTTGGCTGAATGTCCGCGCCGGTGAGCTCGGCGGTCACCCGCACCTGCCAGTCTCCAGGCCTCGGCGCTTCGGCGAAAGCCGGCAGTTCCTCGGCGACAAGAGCGGTCGTGAGCGCGCGAGCCAGGCTTTGCGCGGTTGCCGCGGGCAGCAGCGCTTGGGTCGGCGGCGGTATCGTAAGGCGCGCAGGCGGTGGATTGGCAAGGCGCAGCGCGTTGGCGCCCGGTCTGCCGGCAAACGGCCGCGGCAGATCACCGCAACTGGCCAGGCTGAGCAGGACAAGCAGGGCCGCGAGGGATCGCATCACGGCGGGCTGCGTAGGCGCTTAAGGTTAGGGAAGAAAGCATTTTTTTTTAAAGAAGAACTGCTTTTCCTACACGACTTCTTCCGTAATAACCTTAAACCCGCTCAGCGCCGCCCGCCCAAAGCTATTCGAAATAGCAACATCCGTGGCATCCCGCCCCACCGCCATCAGCACCCGCCCGATCCTTGGCTTATTGTGCCGCGCATCGAACGTGTACCAGCGCCCGCCGAGATAGGCTTCGAACCAGCCGCTGAAATCCATCGGGTCGGGTGACAAAGGCACGCCGATATCACCCAGATAACCGGTGCAGTAGCGTGCCGGAATGTTCATGCAGCGGCAGAACGTCAAAGCCAGATGCGCGAAATCGCGGCACACGCCTTCGCGTTCCTGATAGGCTTCCCACGCCGTCCGCGTACTGCGCGCCCGCTGGTAATCAAAACGGATATGGTTGTGGACGAACTCCACAATCGCCTGCACCCGCCCCCATCCCGGTTCGATATGCCCAAAAAGCGACCAGGCGGTGTCGCTCAACCGGTCGGTTTCGCAATAGCGGCTGCCCATCAGGAAGGTCAGCACATCGTCCGGCAGATCGGTCACCTCATGCTGCTCGGCGTCCCACACCACCGGTTCAGGCAAACCGCTGTCGGCAATCGTAAAATCTGCCGTAATGACCAGTCGCCCGGCCGGCGCCAGCAGACGCGTGCAAATGTTACCGTAGCGATCTTCATATACCCGCGGCACCGCACCGCCAGTATAAATGATTTCGGTGCCGCTCAGCAGGTCCGCCATGCGCGACCGATGCACGCTGATCATCATCAACATGCCGACCGGCGCCGGACAATCGTATATCAGTTCATAACCGGCGCGAATAATCATGCCAACTCCCTGCTCCCTGGCTATGATTCCCGTGCGGGCCGCGCCGCGCCTTCAACGCTGATGGAGCGTTCCGGTTGCGACGGCTCGCTGGTAACTTCCACCTTCACCGTCAGGCCCAGCGAGTCGCTTGGAAACCCCGTCCAGGTGCCCCACAGCGGCACCGCCTGCGCCGGGTCGCGCGCCACCGCGACGCGGATCAGATCATGGCAGCCGACAATGCCGTTGGTGGGATCGAACTCCATCCACCCGGCGCCGGGCACATACACCTGCACCCATGCGTGCGTCGAGCCGCCGCCCGTGTGCGCCTCGCCATCGCCCGCCGACGAATACAAATAGCCGGTGACGAACCTTGCCGCGAACCCAAGCGCCCGCACCGCCTCCATCATCAGCAACGCAAAATCGCGGCAACTGCCGCTTGCCTGCTTCAGCGTCAGCAGCGGCGGCTGGATGCCCATTTCCTCCCGCCGCACATAGGTAAAGTCCTTGCGGATGGTGCGCGTGATGGCGGCCAGGAGGTCCAAGGTCGCAATCCGCTCGGGCCCCCGCGCGAAGCGCCGGGCCCACAGCAGCAGTTCATGGTTGCGGTCCGGGTATTGCCGCTCGATCGAGCGCAGCAAGTCGGGCATGTCCTCCTGGTCGTAACTGAACGGATAGCGCAGGGCGGTGCTGGACACCGGAAATTCCAAGGTGCCGTGCGGCGTGTGGTCCAGCACGATGGTGCTGTCGAAGGTCAGCGTCTCCGCGCGGCCCGAAAAGCAGGCGATCGCCACGCAGTTGCCGAACACGTCGTGCATCCAGTGCAGCGACTGCGGCTTCGGGTCGATGTTGATCTGCGCATCCAGTAGCCGCTGATCGTAGCTGTCGCGCGGCCGGAACATGATCCGATGCTCGCCGAACGCCACCGGCTGGCGGTACCGGTAAGTGGTCGTGTGTCGAACCGTCAACCGCGCCATGGATTCCGTCAGGGCCCTCAGCCGCAAGGATGTGCGCACGGGCGCGGCAAAGCAATGCGTATGCCGCAACCCGGTTCACGTGTAGTCATGTCGGCGCAGTGCCATCGCCCCGCAGGCAAGTGGGGCCAGCGCCGGCGAGTCGCGCAAGCTTGTTTGCACGACAGTCTACCCCATCGGCGTTGCAAAAGCATAAGGATAAAGGGCGGCCAGGCGACGATGGACAGAGTGAGCGAACCTCCCGCCGGCCCAACGCCCAGAATACGCCCGTGGCGGGATACGCCGGCAAAGCGCCTCATGGCGACGCTCATCGAGCCGTTGGTCTACGCCATCAACCGCCCCGCCATGGCCTGGTTTACCCGCGCCTTCTACGATCTCGCCCTGCGCTTCAACGGCATCGCCATCAATTTCAAGGGCCGCCATGGCCTGACCGCCGCCGAGGAACGCTTCCTCGCCCGCCATTTGAACCGTGCGGAGCCCGGCGTGTTGCTCGACGTCGGCGCCAACGTCGGCGCCTACGCCCGGCGCTTGCGGGCGCTTTGCCCCGCGGCGCGCATCGTCGCGTTCGAACCCCATCCGGAAACCTTCCGCCGCCTGGCCGCCAACACGGCGTCCGATCGCATCGAAGTGGTAAACTGCGCCGTCGGCGGCGCGCCCGGCCGCCTCGACCTGCACGATTTCGCCGACGCCGATGGATCCACCCAGGCAAGCCTGAGCCGCGACGCGGTCGGCCTGTTCACCGGCAATATCGTGAGCCACGCCGTGGAGTGCACCACCATCGACGCCTACATGATCGAGGCCGGCATCCAGTCCATCGCCTTCCTGAAAATCGACACCGAAGGTTTCGACCTCGACGTGCTGCACGGCGCCGCCGGCGCCATTTCAAAGCGCGCCATCCAAATGATCCAATTCGAATTCATTCCCGCCGACGTAGCCCGCCGCATTTTCATGCGAGACTTCTTCGCCGCCCTCCCGGGCTACCGCCTGCACCGTTTGTGCCTGAACGGCGAATTGCTGCCGCTCACGGAATACAATGTAAAAACCTGCGAGATATTTGTGACCCATAACCTTATTGCACTTCCAAACAGGAAGTAGGACCCGCTATCCTAGAGCGGCTTCAGCCTGACTGGAAACATTTCGGCGCCCGTCGGGCCGCTCTAGGGTTGTTGTTTGTAGAGCATTTGTATCAGCCTCATCTGCCGCCTCCGCTATGCGATTCCAGTCAGGCTGAAAATGCTCTAAAGTGTCAAAGTTTTTTGGTTCTTTTATTCAAAAAAGAACTACTTTCCTTCTTTGACGCGCTGCGCAACGAGTCTGTCCGCCACCGGCCGCTCAGCGCGCGCAATCTCCCGCAGCGCCAAGTGCTGAAACATGCGCTGTGCCGCGCCCACCCGCGGCGCCTCATGCGCGGCCAGATAATCCCGCATCATATCGTCCGCGAACGCCGGCAACGCCTCGTAGCCGCCCTCGTAAATAATCGACTTGATCGCCGCGTTCTCGATCAGCCCGCGATTTTGCCGGATGGTGCGGCGGAATTGCCGCCGCCAGTCTCCCACCCGCCACGGCATGAAGCTGGCGATTTCGTAGCTCGCCCCGGCAACACCGGGCACGCGCGCACTATCCCAAGGCTCGCGCCGCGGATCGAGATTGTGCGCCGCCATGCTGCCAAGCAGCCCATCCCCCCGATACAAACCGATTGGCAGCCGGATGCCGCGCGCCACGATGCGATCCACGAATTCCAGCCTTAGCGCATGCAACTGCCCATGCAACTGCCCACCGACAGCCAGCGTCGCCGCCGTCGCCCGATGCATGCTGCGGCCGTTGATGGCATAGCCTGACACCGCCATCGCATAATCGTCCGTGGCAAGCCGTTGCGCCATCACTTTGAACGAATCCGGGCCGATCGTAACACTGCCATCGACACCCGCATAAGCCAAAGCCGGGGACCGCAGCGCATAAAAAAACTGGTTGATCGCGTTGGCCTTGTCGGCCTGAGCGATGGCAAAAACCTCGATCGGCGCGCCGCTCCGCGCAGCCGATTGCGCAATCTCCAGGCTTGCATCGTGGCTGCCGTTGATAATGACCGTAATGCGGGCGTTGATGCCGGCTAATGCGGCGGTGACGCTATCGAGGCAGGCTTGCAGCCGCGCGGCTTCGTTGGCGCAATAGACGGCTACCTGCCAGTCTAGCATGGTAGAAGAAGCAGTTCTTTTTTGAATAAAGGAACCAAAAAACTTTTGTCCTTAAGAGTAAAAGTTTTTTGGTTCGTTTTTTCAAAAAAGAACACTTCCTTCCTACTTCTGCACATCTCGCACCATTGCAGCCACCCTCGCAACATCTCCCGGATGGTCCCTGACCCAAGCTGCCTGACCCGCATGATAACTCATAATCCGCGCCGCAACATTCGCCGTTGTCAGCCGCACGCCGAAATCCGCCGGCGTCGCGGCACCCGTCATCCTCGCAATCATCAAATCCCCCAAACCGGATTGAAAATGCACCGACTCCCACACAAACCGCAGCCGGTGCGAAACATCGCCCGGCGCCGGCAGAGCCTCGGTCGTATACGGCGCATAGCCACTGAAATCCCAGATCGCGGCGTTGGCATCGGCAGCCTCAACCCCGGCGACGAGCGCGCTTTTCCATGCATCGTAATCGGCATCGATGCCAAGTTGCCGCAACGCCTCCATTTCGTCCACATAGTTTGGCGGTATGACCAGCGTCACCGCCGCCCCATGGGCACGCGCGACGCGCACCATCTCCACCACTGGAGCGATCTGCAGCACCTTGTCGCGTCGCCAGGCGGCATATTGCGGAATTTTTGCCTGATCCTTGTTCATCATCAGCCGGTAAAACCCATCATTGGCCGCCCAGCGACGCAACGCCCCGCCATCGTTCCAGCCAGACGCAGTCTCGTACACTTCAGACGGATCACCCTGATGCAATAACGTGTCGATGCTGTCCGAGAGCGACGTCACCGACAATGTAGCGAATACGATGTCGGCCACGTGCGCGCCGAAATAGCCCGGGTTCGGCAAGCCATTGACGGTCACCCGCATGCGCGGTGCGAAATCGAATTGTGTGTGCGCGGCGGCATCCATCGGTGCGGACGGCAGCACCATGCTCTCGATGAAATTGGCTTCGATCACGACGTGCGCGGGCGTTGCGCTCACCAGCGCGTGCCGCAAATAATGCAGGTTCGTGTCCGGCAACGCGCCATCGATCGCCAGGTTGAACACCGGCCTGAACGAGGCCGGCCACGCAGGGCCGTCCGGATTAAAACCCACATCAGCGCTGGAGCTTCCGAGAAGCAGCGTGGCCGGATGCACCCGTTGAACCATGTAGGCCTTGCTAAGCCGCGACCAGCGCACGGCGGCCGGCTTTTGCAACGTCAACCCGGCAATCCCCGGCGTGCCGAACGCGCGGTAGGGGTCGACCAAAACGCACAATGCCACGATCGCCGTCAGCATCAGCACCAGCGACACGGCCCAGATCGCCAGATACCGCGCCATGCGGTGCGCGGCGGGCGGCGAAGCCTCCACCGGCGTATCTGGCACCGCCCCATCCATCAGAATTGCCAGTACAGGAACGATGTCACCTGGTTCAGCGCCAGGATGCCGCAGAGCGAAAGTGCCGCCACCGCCACCGCCCATCCCGCACTCGGCCGCCACGCAAGCCGCTCGAACAGGCCACGAAGCGGCTGAATGCGCGGATCGCGCTGATAGGGCAGCGGCATGGTTATCGCAGGGGCATATTTGAACAACACCTGCAACATGTTCGGCGGCACCAAAGCAATCGCCAAAAGCGGCAAAATCCAGCCATACAAAGCCAGCAGCACCGGCAGCGGCAACGGCAGGAACACAATGCCGAGGTGAGCAAGACGCGCCGCCAACCCATGCATCCGGCTATCGATCACATCCGGCAACGCAATTCCGTGCAGCCCCGCCATACCTGCCACAATGTCGTTGCCGCCGGCGACCGTCCCGGCATGAAAATAGGTCAACGCCACCGCGGCGGCCACAAACGTCAGCACCAGTCCCACCGGCCGCATCACCCGCGCATGGCTCGCCTCGTTACGCCAAAAGCGCGGCCGGTACAAACGCCAGAAATGATTGATGCTGAGGTAGCACCCATGCAGCAGCCCAAATACCAGATACGTGAACCCCGCGCCGTGCCACAGGCCGGACAGAAACATGGTGGCCATCGTCGGCGCCGCAATCACACTCACCGCGGCGCCCACGGTGCCCCGTGGCCCCGGCCCCCTGCGCCACCCGCGCGCATGGCGCCAGCGTACGAGGCGCATCGCCATGGGATTATAGACATAGGCAGTCAGAAACCGGGTCAGCGTTATGTGCCAGCACGCCCAATAATCGATAATGGCGCTGCTCTTGAGCGGCGAATTGAAATTCATCGGCAGCTTCAGCCCAAGCATGCGCGCCAGCCCAAGCGCCATGTCCGAATAGCCCGAAAAATCGAAATACATCTGCAACGCAAAGCCGAGGCACGCGCCCCACGCATAGATCAGCGTAATCGCATGACCGTGGTCCGCATCCATGTATATCGGCAGCACATTCGCCGCGACGCCATCGGCCAGCACCGCCTTCTTGAACAGCCCAACGGTAAACAACGTCGCCCCAACAGCCATGTTTTCCCATTCAAAGCGATACCGGGCGCGCGCGAATTGCGGTATCATTTCGCTATGATGGACGATAGGGCCGGCAATAAGGTGGGGAAAGAACACCACGAACAGCCCAAAGTCCCGCAACCGCGGCTTGCCCGCGGCACCGCCGCTCAAATCCACCAGCAGCGTAATTTGCTGAAACGTGTAAAATGAAATCCCCAGCGGCAGCAAAATCTGCGACACGAAGAACTGCGACCCACTCAGCAGATTCACCGTGTCGACAAGAAAGTTCGTGTATTTGTAATACGCCAGCAGCCCAATATCGACTGCGATGCCAATCGCCATCAGCGCCCCCCGCCGCCCCTCCGGCGTTCCCGCCATCAGCCGTGCGATGAGAAAATTGAACAGAATGCTGCCCACCAGAAGCGGGAGGTAGCGCAAGCTCCAACTCGCATAAAAGCCAAGCGACGCAGCAATCAGCCAATATTGCGCTGCCACCCGCGGCAGCAAGAAACACCCGCAAAGCACCACAGGCAGAAACGCAAATATAAAGGCATAGGAGTTAAACAACAAGTTGCTACGCTCCTCAGGAAAGAAGTCTTCTTATCTGAAAAAAAGAAGCAAAAAACTTCTGCTATTTTATCGTAGCCTTCCGCCCAGCTTTGCCACCGCCTGCACCACTTTGGCGCATGTGGCTTCGATTTCGGCATCCGTTAGCGTACGTTCTTTGGGCTGTAACGCAATCTCTACCCCCAGCGATTTCTGTCCCTCAGGCAGTCCGGCGCCCTCATACACATCGAACAATCCGGTGCGCACAATCAGCGCCCGCTCGGCACCGCGCACCGCCCGCAGCACCGACTCGGCCGCTAAGTCCTGCGGCACCACAAACGCAAAATCCCGCGTCAAGGGCTGAAACGCGGAAAACACCGGCGCTGCCCGCCGCCGCCGTTTCGGGTCGGCGATCGCATCGAGAAACAGCTCGAATGCAACGGCCGCTTGGCTTAACCCGAGTTTCGCCAGCACCGCCGGATGCAGCGTACCGAAACGGGCAAGCACCGTTTTCGGCCCCCGCCGCACCACACCGGCGCGGCCGGGATGATAAAACGAAGGCGCATCCGTCCCTGTAGTGAGCGACTCCAGCGGCACCCCAAGCGCTGTCAGCAACGCCCAAAGATCGGCCTTCGCGTCCATGACATCCACCGGCCGTGACACCGCCCGCCAATGCCGCGGCGTGCCACCGGTGCGCAACCCGGCCGCAATCTGGATTTGCCCATCGTGCAAATACCCCGGCCCGATCTCGAACAAGGCAAGATCCGGATAGCCGCGCGCAGCATTGCCAACCGCCGCCATCGCCAACGCCGCCAGCGGTGTCGGCCGCATCTGGTCCAGGTCCGCGGCAATCGGATTGATCACGCACAGACTTTCCGACACGTCGCCAAACAACGATGCCACCCCGCGCGAGAGGAAACTGAAGGTGACGCATTCGGCCATGCCGCGCGCCGCCAGCACCCGCCGGGCCTGCGCGGATCGCGCCTGCCGCGGCGTCAGCGTCGCCCGCGGCACCGCATCCGCGCACGGCATCGAAACAGGCGCGATATTGTCCAACCCACGAATACGCAGCACTTCCTCAATAAGGTCGCATTCCGGCTCGATCTCCGCCGCACCCGCCGCCGCCGCGGCCGCGCGATCCCCGGTTACCTGCCCACCCGTATCGACCGCGCCCCAAGCCGCAATATCGTTCCGCCACGGTGGCACCAGCACCGTCACCTGTGCGCCCGATTTCGTTGCAACGACAAAGCCAAGCCGATCCAGGATCGAAACCGCCTCGCCTTCCGGCACATCGGCACCCCCCAACGCCTTCAACCGCGCAAACCGCAACGACGCCCGGCGCTGCCACACCGGCTCAGCGCCCCCGGCAACCGCCTCACTCGGCGCGCCGCCACACAATTCCATAATCATCCGCGTCGCCGCATCCAGCGCCGCCGGCAGAAGACTTTGATCCAGACCGCGTTCGAACCGCGCCCGCGCGTCCGAATGTAGCTGCAGCCGCCGCCCCGTCAGCGCGATACGCACCGTATCGAACAGCGCGCATTCCACGAATACGTTACGCGTGGCCTCGCTCACGCCGGTGCCAGCGCCGCCCATGATGCCGCCCAGTGAAATCACGCCGGACGCATCCGCAATAACCACATCGCCATCCGCGATCTCGTAAGTCTTGCCGTCCAGCGCAACAAAGCTTTCACCCGCTACCCCAGGCCGCACCGTAAGCGTGCTGCCGGCAACAAGGTCCGCATCGAACACATGCAGTGGTCGCCCAATGTCGATGGTGAAGAAGTTGGTGATATCCACAAGTGCATTAATCGGTCGCAAACCAACCGAAATCAGCCGCCGCACCAGCCACTCCGGAGACGGCGCATTGCGCACGTTGCCAATGAACCGCCCCAACACCCAAGGGCAACCCGCGGCAAACCGATTGTCCCACACGATCGGGCCAGCCGGCCCTTCCACCGGCGCGGCGTGCCAAGGCTTCAGCGTGCCAAGCCCCGCCGCCGCCAGATCACGCGCCACGCCGCGCACCGAAAGCGCATCGCCCCGGTTCGGCGTCACACCAATTTCAATCACCGGATCGTCCAGCCCGGCCCACGCCGCATAACGCTGGCCCGGCGCCGTGCCTTCGGGAAGTTCGATGATCCCGTCATGATCCTCGCCCAACCCGAGCTCCCGCGCCGACACCAGCATCCCGGCCGACGCGACGCCGCGGATTTCGCCCACCTTCAGCGTAATGCCGGTTCCCGGAACGAACGAACCCGGCGGCGCAAACACCGCAGCCATGCCGGTGCGCGCATTCGGCGCCCCACACACCACGGTTATTTCACTTCCTGTGCCCGCATCCACCCGGCACACGCGCAACCGATCGGCATTGGGATGCTGCACTGCCTCGATCACAAGCGCGGTGCGAAACGGTGCCAGTGGCGCCGCCCGATCGTCAATCCCTTCCACTTCCAGCCCGATGGCCGACAGCGTATCGGTCATCCGGTCCAGCGCCGCATCGGTTTCCAGATGCGCGCGCAACCACGACAGCGAGAATTTCACGCCCCGGCTCCCTCATGCGCGATATAAGGCGCCAGCGCCGAGAAGCCGTAATGACGCAGCCAACGTATGTCGCTTTCGTAAAATGGCCGCAAATCCGGCATGCCGTATTTCAGCATCGTCACCCGTTCCACGCCCATGCCGAACGCAAATCCCTGCCACACACGCGGGTCCAGCCCCACGTTGGCCAGCACTTTCGGATGCACCATGCCGCTGCCCAATATTTCCAGCCAATCCCCCCCCGCGCCCAATTCGCCGGTGCGCCGGTTCCAGCCAATATCCACTTCCATCGATGGTTCCGTGAACGGAAAATAGCTCGCGCGAAACCGCACCGGCAGCGTCGCGATATCGAAATAGGCCCGCAGGAAATCGATCAGGCAGCCTTTCAAGTGCGCCAGCGTAATCCCCTCCTCGATCACCAAAGCCTCGCACTGGTGAAACATCGGGCTATGCGTCGCATCATGATCCGCCCGGAACGTCCGCCCCGGCACAATCACGCGAATCGGCGGCTGCTGCTCCAGCATGGTGCGTATCTGTACCGGACTCGTATGCGTGCGCAGCACGCGCGGCGCGCCGCCATTCACCCCCGGCACATAGAACGTGTCGTGATCGTCGCGCGCCGGATGATGCGCCGGAATGTTCAACGCCGAAAAATTATGCCAATCGGATTCGATGTCCGGTCCCTCGGCGACCGCAAATCCCATGGCACCGAATATCGCCGCCATCTCCTCCATCGTACGGCTGATCGGATGGATCGAGCCCGCAATGTCAGGCGCCGGCGGCAATGTAACATCCATCCGTTCCGCCGCCAGCCGCGCGGTCATCGCCGCTAATTCCAGCGTGCCGCGCCGCGCGTCCAGCGCCGCGGCGATCTCGTCCTTCGCCACGTTCAGGGCCGCACCGCGCGCCCGCCGTTCCTCCGGCGGCGCCTTGCCCAATTCCTTCAACAGGCCGGTCAGCGTGCCGCTCTTCCCCAGCACCTGCACCCGCACGGCATCGAGGGCGCGCAGATCGTCGGCCTGGTCAACACGGCTCAGCGCGTCGGCGCGGAGAATTTCCAAATCGTCTTGCATGCGCGGGCTGGTAACAGGAAGCACGCCCACAAGGCCAGGGGCGCCAAAACGCCCCCGCTACGTCGCATCTCCGCCGCCAGGCCGCCACAGCACATCCTGGCCGCCATTCCCGTTCAGCCGCCGCCCCACCACGAACAGCAAATCGGAAAGCCGGTTCAGCGCCCGCACCACTTCCGGATTGATCTCCGCCTCGCGCATCAGGCTCACCACGCGCCGCTCGGCCCGCCGCACCAAGGTGCGCGCCAAATGCGCGTAGGCCGCACCCGCGCTCCCCCCCGGCAGCACAAAACTCGTCAGCGGCGTCAGCACCGCGTTGAATTCATTCACCGACTGCTCATAGCGCAGCGCCATGTCCGCCCCCACGCGCAGCCGGTTTCCGGCCTCGCCCGGCACGCACAAATCGGCGCCAATATCGAACAGGTCGTTCTGCACCCCGGCCAGCACCGCGTCCGCCGCCGCATCCCCTACGGTATGCAGCCGCAGTACCCCAATGGCCGCGTTCGCCTCATCCACGGTGCCGTAAGCCTCCACCCGCAAGGCATCCTTGGCCACCCGCGCCCCGTCCCCCAGCGACGTCTCGCCGCCATCGCCCCCGCGCGTCACCACCCGATCGATCCGCACCATGTTCAGGAAGCTCCCAACGGAGGCACAAGAGGACGCAGCAGCGGCACCGCGCCGGACTGCAAAACCATGCCGAACGACGCCGCCGCGGCCGGTAGCACATCCGCCGGCGCACCATCTGCCACCACCCGCCCCGCCTGCAACACCACCAGCCGGTCCGCATACGTGGCCGCCAGTTCCAGCGCGTGCAGCACCACCACCACTGTCCCGCCACCGCCGGCGAAATCCCGCAACAGACGCATCACATCGTGGCACGCGGCCGGATCCAGATCCGCCACCGGCTCATCCAGCAGCAGCACCTTCGGCTCGGCCGCCAGCACGCGCGCCAGCATTGCCCGCCTGGCCTGACCCCCTGAAATCCGATCCACCCGCCGCTCCGCCAGCGCCGTCACCCCGCACGCCGCCAGCGCCCTCTGCACCGCGGCGTCGTTGCGATCCCCATGCGGTATGCGCCCGAGCTCCGCCACCTGCCGCACCGTCAGCCCCCAAGCACACAGTGCCCCCTGCGGCAAATACGCCACCTCGCGCGGCATCGGCTGCCCCCCCGGCAACAACCCCGCCAACGCCCGCAACAAGGTCGATTTCCCCGCCCCGTTCGGCCCGCACAATGCAGTGACAGCCCCACCCCCGGGCACAAAAGTGACGCTGCAAAGCACCTCACGCCCGCCCAACTGGGTGGAAAAATCTCGCACCCCGATCATGCCGCCATCCGCCGCGAAGCCGACACCAGGAACGGCGCGCCCAGCAACGCGGTCAGCACCCCCAGCCGAGGTTCCGCCGCCAACGGCAGCCATAGGCCCGCCGCGCGCGCCGCCATATCCGCCAACAACAGCAGCAACGCGCCGCCCGCCATGCTCGGCCACAACAGCGCGCCCGGCCGTTCCCCTACCAACGGCCGCAACAAATTTGGCACGATCAGCCCGACGAACCCAATACCCCCCGCCACCGCCGCCCCCGCGCCCACCGCCAGCGCCACCCCCAACACCGCCCGCCGCATTGTCCGCGGCACCGGAGTCCCCAGACTCGCCGCCGTCTCCTCGCCAAGGCTCAGCGCGTCCAACCCCGGCCCCAGCCGCAGCAGCAGCGCGCACCCCAGCACCACCGGAGGCCCCGCCAGCGCCAGATGCATCAACGTGCGATCCTCCAGCCCTCCCATCAGCCAGAATGTTATCTCATACAGAGCGAACGGGTTCGGCGCCGCGCTCAGCGCCAGCGACAACAGCGCCGACGCCAACGCCGCCACCGCAACCCCCGCCAGGATCAGCCCCGGCCCGGACTGCGCCCGCCGGAATACGAACAGCAGCGCCAGACACCCCACCGCGGCCCCCGCAAAACCGCCCAGCGGCAAAGCTGGCGGAAATGCCGCCGAAATCCCCCAGTAGAACACCGCCACCGCCCCCAGCGCCGCGCACCCCCCGACACCAAGCACCCAAGGGTCCGCCAACGGATTTCGCAATACCCCCTGCAACACCGCCCCCGATAATCCGAGCCCCGCGCCCACCAGCAACGCCAGCCCGGTCCGCGGCACCCGCAACTGCCACAAAATGCCCCAATCCGGCACCCCAAGCCCGGCCGCGCCCAGCATTAGCGACAGCAGCGTAAGCATCAGGACAAGGCAGGAAGCAGTTCTTTTTTGAAAAAAAGAACCCAAGAACTTTCTTCCCTCAAGAGTAAAAGTTTTTTGGTTCTTTTTTTCAAAAAAGAACTGCTTCACTTACTCAGAATCTCCACCGCACCAACCGACCAAGGCCCCGGGCACGTCACCAGCGCCGGCGGCACCGCCATTCGCTTGATAGTGGCCAATGCCGGATGAGACAGCATGTCCGTCGAGAGCGACGGAAACGCCGGCGCCTGCGCCGTCACCAGCACATCCGGCGGATGCATCAGCATCGTCTCCAACCCCACGACCCGCCCGTTGCCCACATCCGCAAACCCCGCCCTCCGCAGCAAAGTGTCGGCGAAACTGCCCGGCCCCGCCGTGTAGCCGCGCGCCTCCCAGAAGATCGCCTGCCCCCGCGCTTTCACCTGAATGGCCCCCAGCCGCGCCCGCATGTCTGTCACCATCGCGGCCCCGCGCCGCGCGACCCCCAGCGCAGCCGCAACCGTCCCCACCTCACTCGCCACACCGCCAAAATCGGTCGGTTCCGATACCTGAACCACCCGCACCCCCCGCGCGCGCAGCACCATCAGGGCCGCCTGCGCGCCATATTCCCCGGCCAACACCATATCCGGCCGCAAACGCAACACCGCTTCCGCGTCCGGACGCACCCACGGCAACAAAGCTGCCTCGGCCGCTACGGGTGACAAGGTCGGATCCCGCGCCAACGGGCTTAATGCGGACACCCGCTCGGGCGCCAACTTCACAAGTAAGGCGTCGGTGCACAAATTAAGCGACACGACCCGGGCGGAATACGCCGGTTCATGGGCAACGATCAGAAACAAAGAAGGTAGAAAGTATTTCTTTTTCGAAAAAAAGAAACAAAAAACTTTTTCATTCAAGAAGGGAAAAATTCTTTTTGTCAAAAAAAGATAGCTTCTTCTAAATCCGCACGACGCCGCTATGCTTGGCCTTGTGCTCCGGCTCAACGTGGATGTTCACCACCAGGTGCGACATGCGCTCACGAAACGCCGCCTCGATGCGGTCGCAGATTTCGTGCGCCGCCGCCACCCGCATGTCACCCGGCACCACCAGATGGAACTCCAGAAACGTCGTCTGCCCCGCCTGCCTCGTGCGCAGATCATGCGCCTCCAACGCCCCGCCGCCGAATTCGCCGATCACCGCCTGTATATCGGCCAGCGTGCGATCGTCCAAAGCCTCGTCCATCAGCCCCCCGACCGACGCCTTGATCAGCCGCACGCCCGACCACAGCACATACACCGCCGTCAACGACGCAACCGCCGGGTCCAGCCACAACTTGCCGGTAAACACCACCAGCACCACGCCCACCGCAATTCCGCACGACGTCGCCACATCCGCCAGCAAATGCCGCGCATCAGCCGCCAGCGCCGGTGACCGCGCCCGCAGCGACGCCCGCAACAGCAACTGTGCCCAGCCGAAATTGGCGACCGTAGCCACCATGTTCAGCCCAATGCCCAGAAACGGCGTGTCCGGCCGATGCGGATGATGCCACGCAAACCATGCGCTCTGTAGAATGGACGCCGCCGCCGCCACAATCAGCGCGCCCTCCACCGCGGCGGCAAGAAACTCCGCCTTCGCATGCCCAAACGGATGATCGCGGTCCGCCGGCTGGTTGGCGATGTGCAAGGCGTAAAGGGCAATGACACTGGCGGCAACGTTCACCACCGTCTCCAGCGCGTCCGAATACAACGCAGCACTGCCCGTCAGCCACCAGGCCGCCGCCTTCAAAGCCAACACGGCAAAACCCACCGCGATGCTGCCGGCCGCGATCCGGGTGGCTGTCTTCAAGCGTTTGTCACCCTTAGAAGGAAGGCCACGGGCGCTGCCCCCCGCGCTACCCCCCTGACTTCTTAAACAAATGGGGTCTGCGGACTTGTCCCCGTCGTGCGAAGTACGCATTCGTGCGAAGTACGCATTCGCGTGACGGGGTCCAGGGGCAGAGCCCCTGGCCTTCCTTTTAACTACGACACCCGCTCGATCATAGCCCGCGCCGCATCCGGCGCGCGGGCTTTATCGCCGCTGATGAAATAAACGAAGCAGTCGACGCCACCTCGGCCCTTGGTGGGGGCTGGATTGCTAAGCTCCAGATCGGTGACATTACGGCCCGCGCGCCACCGCAGCAGGCGATCCGCCCATGCATCGAGTGCAGCGGCGTCATAGCCTTCGGGGGCATCAGCCGCGTTGCGCTGCAGGCGAAGATAGCAAAAATCCGCCGTGCGATCGCCGCGCAGCGCCTGCTTATCGGAGTCGACGATCACACTGGCAACGCCGGCCGACCGCAGCAGCGCAATCCAGGCGGCGTCATCAAAGCTGGGGTGACGCGCCTCGATCGCATGGCGCAACTTCAGTCCGTCCAGGCGCGGCGGCAAACACCCCAGAAACGCCGCCGACTGCTCCGGATCGAATCTCCGCGTGGTGGGAAACTGCCACAGGATGGGACCCAACTTGCGGCCCAGGGCGCTAATGCCGGACTTCAAAAACCGTTCGATCGCCGGCCCGGAGTCGGCCAGCACCTTGCCATGCGTGGTGGCGCGGTGCGCCTTCACCGCAAACACGAAATCCTTCGGCGTTGCCGCAGCCCACGCGGCAAAACTCGACGCCACCTGGTGCCGGTAGAACGTGCCATTGATTTCGATCGACGTCAGTTCGCGGCTGGCGTATTCAAGCTCCCGCGCACGGGGTAGCCCCGCCGGATAAAAACTGCCCCGCCACGGCGGAAAATTCCAGCCGCCGATGCCTACCCCGATCGCCGCCATGCCGCCGTGATCCGCGCAATACCATGTGGATTTGGCCTATTCGGCTTTGGTGGGCTCCCACAGTTCCACCTTCATGCCGGCCGGGTCCATGATCCATGCGAAGTTGCCGATATTCTCCATCGTCTGGCGATCGAGAATGGGCACGCCCTCCTCGGTGACCTTCGCCAGCATCGCCTCGAGATCGTCCACCATCAGGTTGATCATGAAGTTGTGCGTGGACGGTTCGAAATATGTCGTGTCCTCGGCGAATGGACCCCACACCGAGTAACCCCGCGGTATGGGCGGAAACATGGCACCGCCCCAATCTGTGATGTCGAACCCCAGAACCCGTGCATACCACGCACGCAGGGTGGCGAGGTCCGCCGCCTTGAAGAACACCCCACCAATGCCGAGAACTTGCGCCACTTCGGCAACGTAGCGGCGGCGGTCAGTTCAGCCAAGGGGGCAGCATCGGAAAGCAGTTCTTTTTTGAAAAAAAGAACGAAAACACTTTTGTTACACAGCCACGCATCGTCTTGCATAATAAGAAGTTTTTTGTTTCTTTTTTTCAAAAAAGAAATACTTGCTTTCTCCTTCCTACCTTGGCTTGGCCAATGTCGGCAGCACGCCCCGCACCAGCGCATCGACTTTCGGATCCGCTTCATGCGCGCACAGATCCTGCAACATCCGCGGTGTCCAGAACGACACGAGGTGCGCGCGTATACCCTCCAGCGCGGCCGCTTCAGGGTAGGACCGGAAAAAGCCGGCTATCTGATTTGCCATGCGAACCAGTTTCGCCCCTTCCGCGCCCGGCGCCTCCGTCACAAGCTACTCCGCCGCCGTCGCCAGCGGCGCAATCCGTTTCAACGCCACCTCATTTTCCGCGAACATCTCCTGCCAGTCGGCCAGCCGGTTCGTCGGCCGCACCTGCACCGCCGTCACCTTATATTCCGGACAATTCGTCGCCCAATCGGAAAACTCCGTCGTAATGACGTTGGTGCCCGATTTGGCGTGGTGAAACGTGGTATAAACCACGCCGGGCTGCACCCGCTCGGTGAGATGCGCGGCCAGCGCGATCTCGCCGCTGCGGCTCGCAAGCATCACCAGATCGCCCTCCACAATGCCGCGGCTTTCCGCATCGAAAGGGTGAATTTCCAGCACGTCCTGTTGATGCCACCTGATGTTTTCGGTGCGCAGCGTCTGCGCCCCGACATTGTATTGCGACAGGATGCGCCCGGTGGTGAGCAGCAACGGAAAGCGCGGACCCGTGCGCTCCTCGGTCGCGATATACTCGGTAATCATGAACTTGCCGCTGCCGCGCACAAAGCGATCCACATGCATGGTGGGTGTGCCGAGCGGAGCTTCGTCGTTACAGGGCCACTGCACCGAGCCCACCTCCGCCAGCCGCTTGAACGATACGCCGGCGAAAGTCGGTGTCAGCGCGGCAATTTCGTCCATGATTTCGCTCGGATGGGTATAATTCATCCGATAACCGAGCGCGTTCGACAGCGCGACAGTGGTTTCCCAATCGGCCATGCCCGCCATCGGCGGCATTACCTTGCGCACCAGGTTGATCCGCCGTTCCGCGTTGGTGAACGTGCCATCCTTCTCCAGGAACGAACTCCCCGGCAGAAACACATGCGCGTATTTCGCCGTCTCGTTCAGGAACAAATCCTGCACCACCACGCACTCCATGGCCTCCAGCGCGGCAATCACATGGTGCGTATTAGGGTCGGACTGGGCAATATCCTCGCCCTGGATATAGATGCCGCGGAAGCGGCCCTCTACCGCCTCGTCCAGCATGTTGTTAATGCGCAAACCGGGCTCCGGCCGCAGCTTGGAGCCCCACACCGCATCGAACATCTCGCGCGTCGCGTCGTCCGACACATGGCGGTAGCCCGGCAATTCGTGCGGGAACGACCCCATGTCGCACGAGCCCTGCACGTTGTTCTGACCTCGCAGCGGATTGATGCCGACGCCCTCGCGCCCGATATTACCCGTCGCCATCGCCAGGTTCGCCATCGCCATGACCGTCGTCGACCCCTGGCTATGCTCGGTCACGCCGAGACCGTAATAAATCGCTGCATTCCCGCCGGTGGCATACAGCCGGGCAGCGCCACGGATTTCCGCGGCGGCCACGCCGGTCTGCGCCTCCACGGCCTCCGGCGCATGGCGAGGATCGGCCACAAAGCGCGCCCAGGATTCGAAATCCGCCAGATCGCACCGCTCACGCACGTATTGCTCGGCGACCAGCCCCTCGGTCACGATCACATGCGCCATGGCGTTCAGTACTGCCACGTTGGTGCCCGGCCGCAGCGGCAAATGGTGCTGCGCCTGGATATGCGGCGACCGCACCAGATCGATATGGCGCGGATCGACCACAATCAGCTTGGCGCCGGCGCGCAGGCGCCGCTTCATGCGCGAGGCAAATACCGGATGCGCATCGGTCGGGTTGGCGCCAATCACCAGAATGACGTCGGCCTTGTCCACCGAGGCAAAATCCTGCGTCCCGGCCGACGTCCCGAACGTCACCTTCAGCCCGTACCCGGTCGGCGAATGACACACCCGCGCACACGTATCGACGTTATTATTGCCGAACCCCGCCCGCACCAGCTTCTGCACCAGATAGGCTTCCTCGTTGGTGCAGCGCGACGACGTAATACCGCCAATCGAATCCACGCCGAACGCCGCCTGCAAACGATGGAATTCCGCGGCCGCATGCGCCAGCGCCTCCTGCCAGGAAACCTCGCGCCACGGATCGGTAATTTTCGCCCGAACCATCGGCTTCGTAATGCGATCCTTATGCGTCGCATAGCCGTAGGCGAACCGGCCCTTCACGCAGCTATGACCCGCATTGGCGCCGCCATGCTTGTAGGGCGTCATGCGCACCACGCGGTTGCCTTGCATTTCCGCCTTGAACGAGCAGCCAACGCCGCAATAGGCGCAGGTCGTCACCACCGAATGTTCCGGCTGCCCGTGCTCGATAACAGTCTTCTCGGTCAATGTCGCCGTCGGGCACGCCTGCACGCAGGCGCCGCACGACACGCATTCGGAGCCGAAGAAATCCGTATTCCCCGGCGCCACGCGGGACTCAAAGCCGCGGCCCGCAATGGTCAGCGCGAACGTCCCCTGCACCTCCTCGCAGGCCCGCACACAGCGGTTGCAAACAATGCATTTCGACGCATCGTAGGTAAAATACGGATTAGATTCGTCCTTGGCATCGTGGATATGGTTTTTGCCACCGTAACCATAGCGCACTTCGCGCAGGCCGACAGCGCCCGCCATGTCCTGCAACTCGCAATCCCCGTTCGCCGCGCACGTGAGGCAATCGAGCGGATGGTCGGAAATATACAATTCCATCACGCCACGCCGCAACCTGGCCAGCCGGTCGTTCTGCGTATGCACCACCATGCCGTTCTCGGCCGGCGTGGTGCACGAGGCCGGCGTCCCGCGGCGCCCGTCGATCTCCACCAGGCACAACCGGCACGACCCAAACGGCTCCAGCGAATCCGTCGCGCACAGCTTCGGTATCTGCGTGCCCAAGCGCGAAGCCGCCGCCATGACACTTGTGCCCGCCGGCACACTCACCGTCAGCCCGTCAATGGTCAGCGTAACGGTCTGTTCCGAAACCCGTATCGGCGTCCCGTAATCCAGTTCCGTAATCAGCGACATTTGGAACATCTCCTTCGGAGCGAGAGTTTTTGCTTCTTTTCTTCAAAAAAGAAGAATCTTTCGTCTTACGCCACGGCCAACTCCGCAAAGTCACCGGCGAAGTGGCGCAACGCGCTTTGCACCGGCAAGGGTGTCAACCCCCCCATGGCGCAGAGCGATCCGTCGGTCATCAATTCGCAAAGATCCTGCACCACCGCCAGGTTCTTCTCGCGTTGTTGCCCCGCAACAATCTTGTCGATCGCCTCCACGCCGCGCGTCGCGCCAATCCGGCACGGCGTGCATTTGCCGCACGATTCAACGGCACAAAACTCAAACGCAAACCTCGCCTGCCGCGCCATGTCCACGCTGTCGTCGAACACCACAATGCCGCCATGCCCGAGCATGGCCTGCGCGCCGGCCAACGCCTCGTAATCGAGCGGAACATCCAGCATATGCGCCGGCAAATAAGCACCCAGCGGACCCCCCACCTGCACCGCGCGCACCGGCCGCCCGCTTGCCGTGCCGCCGCCGAAATCCTCGATCACCTCGCGCAGGCTGATGCCGAACGCATATTCGATCAGTCCGCCACGCTTGATGTTGCCGCCCAACTGGATCGGCAACGTGCCGCGCGACCGCCCCATGCCGTAATCCGCGTAGGCCTGGCCGCCATGCGCCAGAATCCACGGCACCGCGGCCAAGGTCATGACGTTATTGACCAGTGTCGGTCTGCCCATGAAACCGTGCAGCGCTGGAATGGGCGGCTTGGCCCGCACGATGGCACGCTTGCCCTCCAGGCTCTCCAGCATGGAGGTTTCCTCGCCGCAAATATAAGCCCCGGCGCCAATGCGCAGTTCCAATTCGAACGCGTGCGGCGAACCGAGCACCGACGCCCCGATCATCCCCTCCCGCCGCGCAATCGCAATCGCCTGGCTAAAAATGGCGGCGGCAACGGGATACTCGGACCGCAAATAAACCAATCCCTTGGTGGCGCCGGTCGCAATACCGGCAATCACCATGCCCTCGATCAGGCAAAAAGGATCGCCCTCCATCAACAACCGGTCGGCGAACGTTCCGGAATCCCCCTCATCCGCATTGCAAATGACATACTTGCGGTCGGCCTGCGCCTGGCCAACCGTATTCCATTTGATGCCGGCCGGAAATCCCGCCCCGCCGCGGCCACGCAGCCCCGATGCCTTCACCGCCTCGACAATCGCACCGGGCGCCATGGTCAGCGCGCGTTGCAGCCCCGCGAGCCCCCCGTTGGCACGGTACGCCTCCATCGACAGCGGATCGGTAATGCCGCAGCGTTCGAAAGTAAGCCGATGCTGCCGGGCCAGATAAGGCATGTCCTGCGGCCGCCCGACGCACAGCGCGTGCGGCCGCCCCTCCAGAAACCCCGAATCGAGCAGCCCCTCGACGTCAGACGGCGCCACATTCCCATACGCAATGCGGCCGCCGGGCGTGGCAACTTCCACCAGCGGCTCCAGCCATTGCAACCCGCGCGAGCCGTTGCGCACAATGCAAATGTCGGCGCCGCGGCGCTCCGCGTCCGCC